>ERZ773006.165-NODE-165-length-38303-cov-26.8965_pt1 | contig 38303 bp, 30 predicted proteins | sample MGYA00580843_ERZ773006 | MGnify/ENA primary metagenome ERZ773006 (study PRJEB29015, sample SAMEA2738011) | human oral metagenome | biome: human oral; feature: human-associated habitat; material: dental | place: China | collected 2052 ...
AACCTGATCCATAGTATGAGTTTTCGTCGATTTCTTGGAAACCGAAGTTTACTGGGATTTCAACAACAGCTGGACCTTTTTTAGAAACTGCAGCACGGCAAGCTTCGTCGATTACTTTTGGCAATTGCTCAGCGTAAGCTACACGTTTGTTGTAGACAGCGATACCGTGGTACATTGGGTTTTGGTTGAGCTCTTGGAAGGCATCCATGTTGAGTTCGTTGACTGGACGTGATCCAAGGATAGCAAGGAATGGAGTGTTGTCCATAGCTGCATCGTAAACACCGTTAATCAAGTGAGTCGCACCTGGACCACCTGAACCAACTGCAACCCCGATTGAGCCGCCGAATTTAGCTTGCATAACCGCTGCAAGAGCACCAGTTTCTTCGTGGCGAACTTGCAAGAAACGGATATCTTTGTCTTCAGCCAAAGCATCCATAAGTGAGCTGAGTGTTCCTGATGGGATACCGTAGATGGTGTCTACGCCCCATGTTTTCAATACGTTGAGCATTGCTGCAGATGCAGTAATTTTTCCTTGAGTCATAATAACTCCCCTTCAATAAAATAAATTTTCAGTTGTTGAAAACATTTCCATTTGTGAATGAAAACGCTTCAAGAAACTTTACTCTATCAATTTATCATGTTTTTTCGCTCTTGTATAAGAATATGCTCAAAGATGATATAGAACTATTACATAACACAAAGCCCTAAATTTTTTCACAAAGTCCAATGTGTTTTATAATAATTTTCATAATCCCTTTGAAATCAAGCATCATTCACAGAAAACATTTGTAAGTTTAAGAAAATAAAAAAGCTCTGTTATGGTAAAACAGAGCTGTATTCTTACGAAGAAACTACAAATATTCCTGCAAAACCTTGGACAGGGCTCTATAGCCAGAAATGGTCAGATGGAGGCCGTCAGTTGTGTAGTCTGGGCGAAGCTGGCCTTCCTCGTTCAGAAAAGCATCGTAGAGATTGATAAATTGGACATTCATGTAGGCGTTAGACAGCTGACGATAGGCCTGATTGAGAGCCTGAATCTTTTCATTGCTGCGGACATAGACCGTACTCTTGTAAGCTGGAGCTTCATTGACCGGCAGAACCGACAGCAATTGGATCTGAGCCAGGGGATAGTCACGAGAAATCTCCTGAATAACGGCTTCCAAATTAGCCAACGTTTCTGTCTGAGGCATCTCCTTGCCAATGTCATTGGTACCTATCAGAATAAAGACCTTATCCAGTGCCTGCCCAAAGAGATGGGCATCTAGGTTTTCTAATAGCAAATCAGTCTTATAACCCCGAATACCGCGGTTGACCAGTCTCTTATCCGTCTGCAGGAGCTCCTGGAGCGGATAGTATTCTACAATGGAGTCTCCGATGAAGATGATGTCTGGCTCCACGACGGAGACTTGATTGAGTTCTCTGTAGTTTTTCTGCAATTTTGCCTGCTCCTTGAGAAGCCATTCTTCTAGTAATTGTACTGCCATTATCCTTTTCCCTCTTCTAAGTATTGCTCAAGCACCTGTAGAACACCGGCATCTGTATTGGCCGGTGCTAGATAATCTGCTACCTTTTTGACCCGCTCATCACCATTTTCCATAGCGTAAGAAATACCAGCTAATTCAAGCATTTCTATATCATTTTCACTATCCCCAAAAGCCATGATTTCTGAGCTTTGAATCTGCCACTTAGCCATGAGCTGCTGCAAGCCCCAAGCCTTGTGCATCCCATCTTGGAGGATGTCAATGGCTCCGTAACCACTGGCAACTGCGCTCAATCGGCCTGCAAAATGCTGATTAATCAGACGAGCATGCTCTGCTGCTGCCTCTTCTACCATCATACTCATTTTCAAGACCTTGTCAAAGGGATAATCTTGCAGGCTTGGCACAAAGTTCATCCGCTTATGGAAAAGCTGGGCCATTTCCTTAGTCATAACCTTTTCAATCAAGGGAAACTCTGTCCCCTCCTGGACAAATCCTCCTCTTTCAGAAGTCACAACAAGCTGAAGCTCCCTTTCATGACCCGCAAAGTAATCAAGCGCATCCCTAATCAATCCAGGTTCCCAGAAGCTGCTCATACATAGCTGGTTCTTTTCAAAAATCCTCGCTCCATTGGCGACTACCAAGGTCATTCGTTCTACCAAATCTCCCAATAGCAGACGCATTCGTGGAATTTCATTGCCAGTAGCTACCACAAAGCGAATGTCTCTCTTCTCCAATTCGTCTAAAACAGTAGTCAGACGTGGCAAATCCAGCTGTCCCTGTCCGTCCAGCAAGGTCCCATCCATATCTGTCGCTATCATCTTTACAGTCATCTTTTTATCCATTTCTATTTTTAGAATCTGGTTTTTACTGTTCCTTTTCCAGAAAACCTCTGACTTTTAGACATATTATACTACTTAAAAAAGTAAAAAGAAAGGCAAGAAGAGGCGGATAAGACGGTTGGTTTTACAATGGGCACTTTTCAATCTTCCAGTTTTATATTATAATCATAGCTATATTCCTGTCGTAAAATTGGAGGTCATCATGAGCAAAAAAGAAGTCGCATTCCCACGCTACCAGCAAATTGCCGTCGCTATTGCCGAGCGAATTGTTGACGGCAAATATCCCATCGGCAGCAAGATCTATGCCCGATCTACCCTAGCCAGCAACTTCAATGTCTCCCCTGAGACAGCCCGCAAGGCTATTAATGTGCTGGTAGATCTGGAAATCATGGAAGTCCGCCATGGCAGTGGAGCCTTCATTTCCTCCAAAGAAAAAGCTCAGCAGTTTCTCGAGACCTATAAAGATGTCAACTCTCTGCAGGACCTCAAAAGCAAGCTCCACCAGAGCATCCAGCGCCAAGAGGAAGAATTTGCCAACTTTTCCCAGTTGCTTAATCAGCTTCTCAGTCGAACTAAAGATGTCCAGCAGCGCTTTCCTTTCAATCCCTACGAGCTCCAGCTCTCAGCAGACGCCATCAACCTAGGAAAATCTATCAATGAACTCAATATCTGGCACTCGACTGGCGCTACCATTGTCGCAGTCCAGCAGGGCGACCAACTCCTAATCTCGCCTGGTCCTTATACCAAGCTGGAAGCCGGCAATACCATCTACTTTGTTGGCAATGAATTATCGGTCGGTTTGATGCATAATTTATTTTTTAATGAAATTGAAACAAACAAGTGAAACAGCGCTTGTTTTTTCTTTGTCAAAAAACAGAATAGGCAGGCAAATACGCTGTCTGACAAGGTTTTTATGACTTTCAGAAATACTCCAGAAAATCACCCTCCCTTTTTTATAATAGTCGAAAAAAGCCGGTCTGACGGTCTTTTGGGTTTGACAAAGTGACCACACGGTGTTATACTGTGATGGTCTTTTAAGTGACAACTCTATAAAATAAACATGTAGTCACTTATACAAAAGGAGAAATACGTTGAATAAACTAGAAGTAAAACATTTGACTAAAATTTTCGGGAAAAGGCAAAAGCAGGCACTGGAAATGGTGCAGCAAGCCAAAAGCAAAACGGAAATCTTAGAAAAAACCGGTGCTACTGTCGGAGTTTACGATGTAAACTTTGAAGTTCAGACCGGAGAAATTTTTGTCATCATGGGACTGTCCGGTAGTGGGAAGTCTACCCTTATCCGCCTGCTCAACCGATTGATTGACCCGACATCAGGCGACATTTACATCGACGGCCAAGATGTGGCCAAGATGAACGAAGAGGAGCTGCGTGACGTTCGCCGCCACAAGCTCAATATGGTCTTCCAGAACTTCGGACTCTTCCCGCATCGGACTATTCTAGAAAATACTGAGTTTGGTCTGGAAGTCCGAGGTGTTGATAAGGAGGAGCGCACGCGCCTAGCTGAACAAGCTCTGGACAATGCCGGTCTCCTGTCCTTCAAGGATCAATACCCCGATCAGCTCTCCGGTGGGATGCAGCAGCGGGTCGGCCTAGCTCGAGCTTTGGCCAACAATCCTGACATTCTGCTCATGGACGAGGCTTTCTCAGCTCTAGATCCCCTCATCCGCCGCGAAATGCAGGATGAGTTGCTGGATCTGCAGGCAGAGCATGAGCGTACTATTATCTTTATCACCCACGATCTCAATGAGGCCCTGCGTATCGGTGACCGTATTGCTATTATGGCAGACGGTCAGATTATGCAGATTGGCACTGGTGAGGAAATATTGACCAATCCAGCCAATGACTTCGTTCGAGAGTTCGTTGAAGATGTGGACCGCTCCAAGGTCTTGACTGCCCAGAATATCATGACAACGCCACTGACCACCAACATTGACATCGATGGACCAACCGTGGCTCTCAATCGCATGAAAAAAGAAGAGGTCAGTATGCTGCTGGCTGTGGATAGGAAGCGGCACCTCAAGGGCAGTCTGACTGCCGAAGCTGCCCGCGATGCCCGTAAGGAGCATCAAGCACTGGCTGAAGTGATTGATAAGAACGTCCGCAAGGTCACTCAGGAAACCCTGATTACTGATATTTTCCCGCTGATTTACGATTCACCAGCGCCTCTGGCCGTTGTAGATGATAAGGACAAGTTAGTCGGCGTTATTATCAAAGGCCGAGTCATCGAAGCCTTGGCCAATACTACTGAATCTGAAGAATAAGGGAGGTTCGCATTTTGAATATTTTACAACAGCCAATCCCCGTTTCTCAATGGGTTGAGTCCTTTACTAACTGGGTAACAGATACCTTCTCCGGGCTTTTCTCGGTCCTTCAGGCTATCGGAAATGCCATCATGAATGGGATGACAGACACCCTGCTCTTCATTCCGCCCCTGCTCTTTATCGCAGTCATTACTATCTTTACCTATTTGATTTCCAAGCGTAAGCTGGGGCTGCCCCTGCTCACCTTCCTAGGCCTGCTCTTTGTTTACAACCAAGGCCTCTGGGAAAATCTCATGAACACTGTGACCTTGGTCATCGTCTCCAGTGCCATTTCCATTATCATCGGTATTCCACTGGGGATTTGGATGGCTAAGAGCAACCGTGTCGAAGCCGTTATAAAGCCCTTGCTGGACTTTATGCAGACTATGCCGGCCTTTGTCTACCTGATACCGGCCGTGGCCTTCTTCGGTATTGGTATGGTGCCTGGGGTCTTTGCCTCTGTCATCTTTGCTCTGCCACCAACTGTCCGCTTTACCAATCTAGCCATTCGTCAGATTCCGACCGAGCTGATTGAAGCGTCAGATTCCTTCGGGGGTACTGGCAAGCAGAAACTCTTCAAAGTCGAGCTGCCTCTAGCTAAAAATACCATCCTAGCTGGGGTCAATCAGACTATCATGCTGGCTCTGTCTATGGTCGTTACTGCCTCTATGATTGGGGCGCCAGGACTGGGCCGCGGCGTTCTCTCAGCCCTACAGCATGCCGACATTGGTTCCGGCTTTGTCAATGGGGTGTCTCTGGTTATCCTGGCTATTATCATTGACCGCCTGACTCAGAAGCTCAACCAACCTCTAGCTAAAAAATCACCGGTCACTGCCAAGGAAAAACGCAACAAGATTATGCTCTGGTCTGCTCTGGCTGCTGTCATCCTGACAGCCTTTGTTGGAAATCAAGTGACCAAGCTTCAGCAAAGCAAAAAAGAAAAGGTCAACCTTGCCTATGTTGAATGGGACTCCGAAGTTGCCTCAACCAATGTCGTAGCGGAAGCTCTCAAGGAAATGGGCTACGATGTCACCATCACACCGCTGGACAATGCCGTTATGTGGAAGTCCGTTGCTAACAGTGAAGCTGATGCCATGGTTTCTGCCTGGTTGCCGACCACCCACGCTGCTCTCTATGAGGAGTATAAGGACAAGCTAGTGGACTTGGGGCCAAACCTTGAGGGCGTTAAGACAGGGCTAGTCGTACCAAGCTATATGGACGCTGACTCTATCGAAGACCTGTCAGACCAAGCCAAGAAAACCATCACAGGTATTGAGCCCGGCGCTGGTATCATGACCGCAACTGAGAAGACTATGCAAGAATACAGCAATCTCAGTGGCTGGAATCTTTCTTCTTCCTCAACAGGAGCCATGACTACTGCTCTGGATCAGGCTATTAAGAATAAAGAAGATATCATCGTAACCGGCTGGTCACCACACTGGATGTTCTCCAAATACGACCTCAAATACCTCAAGGATCCTAAGGGAACCATGGGCGGCAAGGAAGCTATCCACACGATTACTCGAAAAAATCTAGACAAGGACTTACCAGAAGTCAACAAGGTCCTAGACAACTTCAACTGGACCCAAAAGGACATGGAAGAAGTCATGCTTAAGATTAACGAAGGCAGCTCACCAGAAGCTGCAGCCAAGGAGTGGATCAAAAACCACCAAAAAGAAGTCGAAAGCTGGAAGAAATAAAAGTATAGAAAAAACCCTGAGATAACAGTATCTCAGGGTTTTTGATTGGCTTCTTCCTCGCCTTACAAGGCTTAGGCATCTTTTAAAGATTGCTTCTATTTGGAGCATCATTCTTTAATAGCATCTTCGTATCTGTCAAAGGCATAGTGGCTCTGTGCGTAGAGTGGATTATCCATGGCCAATAGCAAGTATTCATTTTCTGTTTTATTGCTGTCTCCATCAGAGTCATTCCAGGTAACATCTAAAGCCAGCCACTGACCATCTACTTTTGCGTAGTTCCAAGCATGCGGGTCAAAATCATCTGTATTTCCACTCACATACATGGTTTCGAGACCAGCTTCCTGAGCAAGAGCCTGGAAGGTTACAGCATAAGCTTGACAGACTCCCTTACCCTCAAATAGCGGACCAGTAATATCAAAACTAGATTCATACTTGCGAATACCGTCTTGCATATCTTTAAACGCTTTTGAAATAGCCTCTTCTGATTCTTTGTTCTCAATAGATTTTTTGTAATTCAAAAAGCCTTGGTAAGCAGCCTTATCATAGCTAACATGCTCAATCATATACTGATTAATTGCCTCAATCTTTTCTCTGTCGCTCATCTGGTCTTTGATGATGTCTTTAACAATCTCTTTGACTTTTTTCCGGGCCTTCTTATATTTGGCTGTTTCATCAGCATCGTATTTAAAACTTACCACATGTTGCTTAGCATCAATGGCAGGAACCACTCCCTGCTGAATGACTGGATTTTGCTCTAAAACATCGTGAAGCAATTCACTGACATCTCCTTCACTCAGCTCTGGAAACTCACTGTAATCGACATATTCTGCATCGGACAGAAGAGCCTTAGCAAAATATTCCTGCGCCGCACTTCTGGCTGCCACTCTTTCCTCAATATCACTAACATCATGAACGACTGTTTTACCCTTGAGATCCAAGTCAGCCTGCTCTACGCTGATATATTTCTCTGAAACACCTGACTTGCTTTCCTCTTTATTGACCTTTTCATTATGCTTATCTACAACAGGCTGCACTTCTTCGACACTGGCCTGTTCAATGAAAAAGTCCGTTTTGACAGTAGGCATGCCCTTGATAGAGACCAGACATCTGACATCCCGACCTTCTTTTTCAATTTTTTCATAGACGATTGGAAAGTTCTGAATCTGGCCATCCATCATCTGCAGTGGTGCTTCTTCAGGAATGTTTCCCTTCTGCCGTAGGGCGGAAACCTGGTCAGAAAAAGTCCGAAAATCGATTTGATTCGGCATCAGTTTCGCAAAGTTATCAGATGAGATAGGATTGCTGATCGTGCCTAAAGCTTCTTTGTCTTTGAGGGGAACAACAAGGAGTTCATAAGGCTTTTTCTCAACCGTTTTCTTACTGTAATCCTGATCGTAAGCCTGCAGCAACCGTTGTCTGGCAAGAATTGGATCATCACCAGAACGGCCGCCGTTGCGGCTATCATAGTGGGTAGGCAAATCTGTCCGATACACTGTCGAAGTGACCCGATCGACCTCTTTATAGTTATAAAGACCTGTCTTGGTATCACTGCCAGGTATGGTTACATACTCTCTTTTTATAATGGAATAAGAGTCCGCTCCCGGTACTTCCGTCCATTCCAGCTGCAAGCGACCATCTCCGAGCAGACTGCTCTTGGTCTTCAGAGTTAGCTTATCGCGCCCTTTCTTATCTATCTTAACGATCCAAAGTTTTGGCTTTCTAAGCTTTTTACCTGTGCGCTCATCATCCCGCTGCAGCAAATAGAGCGTATCAAAGACACCCCAGCTCTCACCTTGCTTGGCTAGACCATATTCCGTATGCTCTCCATTTGCCTCCACTCTAGTCGCAGAGAAATGATAAGCTGGCTCAATCACTATCTGCCGCTTATCATTCAGCTTAAAGTCACCTCCTAAAATAGCTCGTAAGTTGCTATCCCCATAAATTTCAAAGGAAGAAATCAACTCAGTCTGTCCTGCATGTGGCAGCGTCTCAAAATCGTTAGGTTTTTGCACCTCTGTCGGAAATGTAATAGGCTCATTTTCCTTGATCTGAATGACCTTTTCTTGGACATCATAAGGAGTATTTTTGCTGTATTTTTCTCTCAGCTTACGAACACTTTCCGAAAATTGGCCGCCTTGCTCTCCCGGACCGCCACCATTCTTTTGAAAAAGACTGCAGCCCATCAGAAAACAAATCAACAGAGTAAGCAGAGAAATGAAACGGATTTTCCTACTCATGATTTTCCCTCCTGAAATAGATATTCTTAACATATTATACCATATTTTATTTGAGGCGTCTTTGTTTTTTGTAAACGGATTCATGCATCTACAATATTGAGAATAAATTCTTACTTTTTTATAGAGACAGCTTCCCTTTGAAATCAAGAAGGTTCAACTCATTCCCATCTTAAAATATAGAAAAACCAAGCCAGATAGGACTTGGTTTATTTTATCAGGAGGCATTCTATTTTGTTTAAGTCATTCAATCCTGATAGAGACTGTCTCCATTCGTCGCAATGACTTCTTTGTACCAATCAAAAGATTTTTTCTTATAACGGGCTAGAGTTCCGCTACCGTCATCGTTGCGGTCAACGTAGATAAAGCCGTAACGTTTGCTTAGTTCTGCCGTGCTGGCTGAAACCAGGTCAATACAGCCCCAAGTCGTGTAACCTAGCAGTTCTACGCCATCTTCCAGCGCTTCTCCAACCTGCTGCAAATGCTGTTTAAGATAATCAATACGGTAGTCATCTTCAACCGTTGGGCCATTTGGACCATCCACCAAGACATCCTTGGCACCGAGACCATTTTCCACGATGAAGAGAGGGAGCTGATAGCGGTCATAAAAGCTATTTAGCACCAAGCGCAGGCCGACTGGGTCAATCTGCCAGCCCCATTCTGAGCTAGCCAGATGAGGATTTAGGATGCCACCTAGAAGATTGCCTCGGCCAGAAGAATAATTTTCCGGATCATGAGCCGCAACCACACTCATATAGTAAGAGAAGGAAATAAAGTCTACAGTATTTTCAGCCAAAAGTTCTTTGTCACCTGGCGCAAACTGAATCTCAATCCCATTTTCCTTGAAGAAACGATTGATATAGGCTGGATATTTTCCACGCGCATGGATATCAGAGAAGAGGTAGTTTTGATTTTCAAATTCCCGTGCTGCCAGCACATCTTCAGGCTTAGGTGTCATAGGATAGGCTGGCATAGCCAGGACCATACAGCCAATCTTAAAATCAGGATTGATCTCATGACCGATCTTCGTTGCCAAAGCAGAAGCCACCAGCTCATGATGGACCGCTTGATAGAGGTCCTGCTTGGACAGATCTTCAGCTGGCGTGGCAATGCCTCCGCTCATAAAGGGCGCATGGAGAACAGAGTTGATTTCATTAAAGGTCAGCCAATACTTGACCTTGTCCTTATAGCGGGTAAAAACCGTGCGGACATAGCGCTCGTAAAAGCCGATCAAATCACGGTTGGCCCAGCCATTGTAATGACGCGCCAAATGCAGGGGCGTTTCATAGTGAGACAAGGTAATCAGAGGCTCAATGCCATATTTAGCCAGCTCGTCAAAAAGATTGTCATAGAATTGCAGGCCAGCTTCATTGGGCTCCAGCTCGTCTCCATTTGGAAAAATCCGAGACCAAGCAATGGAGGTCCGGTAGACCTTGAAGCCCATCTCTGCAAAGAGGGCAACGTCCTCCTTATAGCGATGGTAGAAATCAATTCCTTCCAGCTTGAGATTATCTGGTGTCGGACCCTCTGTAATCAAAGGATTGCGATCACCTGGCGAGGCCGGCACTCCGCCTTTTGGAGTCACATCCTGAACAGACAGTCCTTTTCCATCCAGATTATAGGCGCCCTCATACTGGTTGGCCGCCGTTGCACCACCCCAGAGGAAATTTTTAGGAAATTTAGCCATTGCATTTCTCGCTTTCGTTTTTTCTTTGATTATATTATAATCTTAGATGAAAATGTTTTCTTGCACAATTCTCTTATATATTGATACTATTCTACTAAAAGGAGCAGGGAATGCTAGATCTTGGACAGCTTCATAAAAATACCGTATATAAAAATCAAGGTACTCCCTATTCGCTGACCCGCACCATCACTGAGAATGGTCATCCAGATATTCTTTTCCACTGGCATACCGATGTTGAAATGATTTATGTCCACGAAGGAAAAGCACAATTTCATATTGACGACGACTACTTTAACAGCGAAAAAGGTGATATTATCCTGATTCGCCCCAATGCCTTGCACTCCATCCACCCCATCAACGACGAGCGCCATTATATGGACGCTATTAATTTCCATCTGGATCTGATGGGCTACTCTGCCATGGATCAGGCCAGCATCAACTATCTGCAGCCCCTCTACAATGGTCAGCTGGACTTGACTCATGTGATCAAGCCCAATGATACAGCCTATACGGAGATTCGTCAGTGCCTCTTAGTAGCTATGGAAACAGGCTATTTCCGCAAATCTCACTACGAGTTTCAGCTCAAAGCCCAGCTCAACCAGCTCTTCTACCTGCTCTTTGAGAACGGCTATGTCATTTCCAAAGACCTATCACCAGAAGGCTACCGCAAGGAAGAAAAAATCCGCTCCATCATTGACTACATCAATGCCCACTACCAAGAAGACCTGAATATTGACCAACTGGCTGGCATTTGCGGCTACAGCTCCACCCATTTCATGAACTTCTTCAAGAAGCATCTGGGCGTTTCCTGCATTGAGTACCTGATCCAATTCCGCCTGCGCAAGGCGGCCGAACTCCTGCAGCACTCCAATCTCTCTGTACTGGAAATCTCCAGCCAAGCAGGCTTTAATAACCTGTCCAACTTCAACCGCCAGTTTAAAAAATACTACCAAATGACACCAAGCCAGTATCGGAAGAAATGAAGCGCTAAAATAGACAATAAAAACGAATACCTGCTAACCAAAATATGCTGAGGGTATTCGTTTTTTTATGCTGATTTCACAAGAAAGACAGAAATAATAGTATGTTTTTACATATAAGTCAGCTAAGACCTAAGTCTTTCGATTGTTGTCCTTACGACCTCATCGTTTCTATACTAGCAAGTTCAGCAGGAGATTGAAGATACCCAACCAAAAGATAGCTAGCAACAAATTGCGTCCCTGCTTTTCCTTGAAGAAATTTCTTCTCAGAAACAGGCAGAAAACCAGCAAGACCAAGGAGCAAACTAGCAACAAAAACAAGATAAACATGGGTATAACATACAAAAGTAGCCACAAACCAAATTGCATTTCATTTTCTTTCTAATAAAATAAGTCAAAATGATAGACGAGCTCGAAAGCGGTCAGTTTCATTCATTAACAGTTCTATAATCCTTTTTAATTATAACAAAGTCCTCAATTTTAAAACAGCAAAAACCAGATTGGAAAATCCAATCTGGCTAAACTCATATTCAAGCAATTTATTACCCCGGCCAGTTCAGGCCAACATGCGACTTCATCTCCTGATAGGCGGTATCAATCCGTGCTCTGGTTTCTTGGTTCAGTTTGTCTCGATACTTGCCACCTTCGACAAAATCGTCCAAAATCCAGGTCTGATAAGTGTATAAAGGAAGACCGTCTGCTGAAGTAGCGCCCTTTTCAACTCGGCTGACCCAGCTCGGATGAGCCTGAGCACTTTTTATCTGTGTGTCCTTTGATGTCTTTTCAATGGTAACATCCATCAGCACTCCACGCTCGGTCCAATGAGCATTTTCAATCTCCTCCATGGTTTCGATGCGCTGATTGGAAATAAAATTCCCCATAGAATACATAATCAGCTTCTTCTGGCCGTCTTTCTCTAAAATCTCCGCCGGCTGAACCACATGAGGATGGCCTCCAAAGACGATATCTGCTCCCCAGTCAACCATTTTATGGTAGAGGGTCATCTGCTCCTCTGTTGGCTCTAGCTGGTACTCTATCCCCATCTGAGGCATGACGACTGTGATGTCAGCTTCCTTTTCTGCCCGCTCAATCTCGGCCCGCATCTTTTCTTCATCCAGATCGGATAGGCGAGCATCATAATCTTCCTGACTGAGAAGCCCCTCCATGCCATTGTAGCCATAGGAGTAAGCCAGCAGTGCAATCTTAATGCCTTTGACTTCCTTTATCAAGAGCGGTGCTTGACTGCGGCTTTCATGCAGATAAACACCGATAGGAGTGATTCCCTCTTTTTCAAAAGCCTGAGCTGTAGTCAAAACACCTTCCAAGCCAGAATCTAAAATGTGGTTATGAGCCAAGTCCATCACCTGATAGCCGGCATCCTTGATTGCTGGAACTACGGCTTCTGGAGCATTAAAAAGCGGATAGCCATTCAAGGGATAGTCCGGCCGAATCGTGCCTTCAAAGTCCCCTAAGACCAAATCTCCCTGCCGAAGCCATTCCTTAGCATATTGGAAATTCTCAGAAAAATCATAAGTGCCGTCTTCTTTCTGAGCACTCAGATAAAGACCATCATGATAAAGCAAATCCCCAGTCGCCATGATACGAACCGTCTGATTCTGAGAGGAATCTGACTGCTGCTCTTTCTTACTAGGAGATAGAAAGGTAAAATCCTGTAAATGCTCTGACAGCAAAATTAAGCCGGCTGACAGTCCAACAACTGTCAAAAGCACTCCGACAAACTGCCGATTGCTAAGCTGTTTTTGAAAGAACTTAGGACGAGGAAGCGGTAACTTCTTAATCCAATCCCGCCAAGCTTGGTAGGCATCTGTCAGGAGAGTATGCTCTGCAGCAAAACCCGATATCTTTTTCCAAAGTTCCTGAAAAAAAGTCTGAATCTTCTCCCAAAGAAATTTTTTATCCATCGCATCTCTCCGCTTTTTCTTGCTTGATAACAGCACATCAATCTTTACTATATTGTACTATTTTTATCACCAAAAGAAAAGGAAAGCAAAAAGCAGGAGAGGGAGAAGCATGCTACAATCTTCAAATTGCGGCAATCTCTCCCATTCTCCTACTTGATTTTCTATTTTTTCAATTCTAAGAGCTGATTGCCGAGCTGAAACTCGGCTTTCATTCTCACACAAAACTTCCTACATCAACGGTCAGCACTTGTCCATCTCGGACAACCTGTCGCCCTGCAATATAGACATCCTGAACATCGCTGCCTTTGACTGCGTACACTAGGTGCGACAGCATATTTTCCAAAGGATAAAGATGAAGTCGTCCCTTAGGTTGAATGACAATGAAATCGGCTTGTTTGCCCGTTTCTAGACTGCCGATTTTCTTCTCCAAGCCCAGCGCCTTGGCTCCCTCAATAGTCAAAGCTTTCAAGGCATGCTCGATGGTAAATTGAGTCGCATCTCCTGCCCGCATCTTCTGAAGGAGGGCAGCTGTCCGCCCCTCTTCAAACATATCCAGATTATTATTCGAAGCGACAGAGTCTGTGGCTAGGCCAACGGTCACCCCAGCGGCTAGTAAGTCTGTCACCGGAGCCACACCGGAAGCTAGCTTGAGGTTGCTGATAGGATTGTGGGCGATGCTGACTGGTGAAGCCGCCAAATCTGCAAGCTCAGACGGATTCAGCTCAACCCCGTGAGCAAAAATGGCTGGCTGCTCCAAATAGCCTAGGCCTTTCAAGAAAGCCAGAGGCCGTTTACCATAGCGCTCCAAGATGATTTTATTTTCTTCCTGTGTCTCCGCCACATGGATATGAAGCTTCAAATCTAGCTCACGCGCTAGCTCAAGACTGCCCTTGAGCAGATCTTCGTCACAGGCATAAGGTGAATGTGGCGCCACCATAACCTGAAAATCTTCATCATCATAGGAGCGAATTTTCTCAATAATGGTCCGAGTACGAGCCAGAGTCTCTTCTGCCGTTTCCGACTCTGAGCTAAAGAGTGTTGGTGAGAAATAGCAACGCATACCAGACTGCCGCACAGTCTGATAAATCCGGTCAACATCCACTCCCTGAGGATTATACATGTCGTTAAAAGTCGTTGTTCCTGACAGCATCATTTCAGCCAGAGCCAGCTGGACAGCCTCGGTCGTTAGATCCTCCGTGAATTGACTTTCTGCTGGCCAGATATAGTCCTCCAGCCATTCATGCAGATTGCTGTCATCACGAATCCCGCGCAGCAAGGTCATGGCCGAGTGAGTATGACAGTTGACCAGCCCTGGCATGATCCAAGCACCTTCATAATCCACTAGCTCGCTACATTGTTCCAGCCAAGCCTCATCATATGTGCCGCAGTAGGCAATACGGTCGTCCTCAACCACTAGCAGCCCGTCCCGGTAAACATGAAATGCGTTGTCACAGGTCACCAGATTGACATTTGTATAAGCTTTCATCCGCCATATCCTCACTTTCCCAACACTTGGTTTCAAGAGATTTTAGCTATTATAACAAGCCTAATCTAATTGTGCAAGCCTTTTTATAAAATCATGGCATAAAAAAGAGCCCCAGCTGAGGCCCTAGTTGTCAATCATTATCTATGACTAATCTTCCGCGTCAGGAAATCCCCAACGAACTGAATAAAGAAGATGAGCAGCAAAATAAGAATCGTCGCAAGAATGGTCACATCATGATTGAAACGCTGATAGCCATAAGTCAGGGCAACATTTCCCAGTCCACCGGCACCAATCGCTCCAGCCATAGCAGTCTCCCCAACCAGAGAGATCAGTGTAACAGTCGTCACACGAATCAAGTCCGGCAGACCTTCCCGCAGGTAAACTCCGACAATGTCCCAGAAGGTTGCTCCGCTAGCTTGAGCTGCTTCAATGACTCCTCGGTCTAGTTCGGATAAGACCACCTGAACCTGACGGGCAAAGAAAGGAAAGACAGCCAACGAAAGAGGCACCAAGGCCGCAGTCGGTCCAATCCCAGTTCCCACAATAATCCGAGTAAAAGGATTGATGAGGGCTAGGAGAATGATGAACGGAATAGCCCGGAAGATAGAGGTAACCTTGTCTAGGACAAAAAAGACAAGTCTATTTTCCAAAATACCTCTCGGCCCTGTCAAGACAAGCAAGAGACCTGCGATAAAGCCTAGAATCCCTCCGATAAAGAAAGGAATGATGGTCATATACAGAGTCAGGTAAATAGCTGTTCCCCAGCCAGCCTGACCAGACCAGCCCATTCTATAAACATTGGGCATAAATTGTTGAATCAGCTGTAGCATTAGTTACTCCCTTCTTTCAGAACATGCAGCTCTACTCCTGCTTCGCGCAGACTTTCCTGCACCGCCGCCAGTTGCTTGGTCTCTCCAGATAAGATAACGACCATTTCTCCGACCGGTACATGATCTAAAATCTCAATATTGGCATGAAGAATATTGGCAGATATTTGATACTGCTTGTAAATGTCGTTTATAATGGCTGTGTCCGTCACCACACCTGAGTATTTCAGGTGGGCCAGAATGGAATTTTCCGGCAGGTTTTGCACAATCTTCTGCTGATTGATTTTGATCATGGCCTCATTGATACCGGTTGCTGTCGTAATAAAGTCCTGGGTCAGCTCATTCTTGGGATTAGAGAAAATATCCAGAACTGAGCCTTCCTCAATCAGCCGACCATTCTGCATGACTGCTACCCGGTTGGCAATGTCCTTGACAATCTGCATTTCGTGGGTAATGAGGACAATAGTCAGGCCCAATTTTTGATTCAAATCCTGCAATAAAGCCAGAATCTGCTTGGTCGTCTTAGGATCCAGAGCGGATGTGGACTCGTCCGAGATTAGGATTTTGGGATCATTGGCCAAGGCTCGTGCAATGGCCACCCGCTGCTTCTGACCGCCAGACAGCTGGGCAGGATAATTGTCCGCCCGATCTGCTAAGCCTACCAAGTCTAAAAGTGTATGAACTTTCTTGTCTTTTTCAGCAGCTGATAAAGGTGAATGCTTGAGCGCAAAGGCAACATTTTCCTTAGCTGTCATCTGTGCCATGAGGTTAAAATGCTGGAAAATCATCCCAATATCCTTACGCTTTTGGCGTAGCTGATCCGCAGTAAGCTGAACCTGATGATGATCATAGAAAACCGTATCATCCACCGTAATCTTACCAGCAGACGGCACCTGCAGCAAGTTAATGACACGGACCAGGGTAGATTTCCCGGCACCAGAATAACCTACAATTCCATAAATATCTCCCTGATTAATATGAATGGTCACATCTTCTACAGCCCTAATGTCTCGCTTTTTTTGATTAAAAACGACATCAATGTGATCCAATTTGATAATTTCTTTGCCCATAATTTCCGATTCACTCCTTGATTTGTCCAATATGAGATTTAGCCACTATAGCCTTTTAGTTTGCTTTCCGCCTGTCGCTTGACTAGGGAAATGTGCTACCACGATTCGTAAGCTGTACTAACCTACTGCAACACTAGATAACGACCTGATAAAAGAAAAACTAAATGACCATAATATCAGATAAAGGGCTGGAGAAGCTAATCTCCGCCCTTCTTAATCATTTCATTTATTCAATACAATGACTTTCTGCTGGTAAAAATTACCACACTGGCTGATCCATACCATCTGATGATTCTTCAATAACTTTTTTCACTTCATCAGTGTGGTAAGCCTTGATAATTTTTTCAATTGCGTCAGCCTTGTCTGATTTCTTCCAATCTGCTTTCGCTGCAATCAGATTATACCATTGTTTTGAGTTTTCATTGGCTTCTTCTTTGAAGAGGGCCTTCTTGTAGTCAATGCCTGCTTCACGAACGAAAGTATTATTGACAACTGCAGCATCTGCTGAAGTCAGAGAAGCTGGTGTTTGAGAAGCATCCAACTCAGAAATTGTCAGATTCTTCTTGTTTTCTTTGATGTTGGCAACAGTCGCAAGTTCCTTACCTTTAACATCAAGCTTGATCAAGCCAGCTGATTCGAGAAGATAAAGAGCGCGGCTCTCATTTGTCGCATCATTTGGAACGGCAATCGTACCATTTTCTGGGATGTCTTTCACATCTGTATATTTATTTTTGCCGTCCTTTGTACCAGAGTAGAGACGAATAGGTGCGATATAAGTATCCGCAACAGAAACAAGGTCTGCTCCCTTCTCTTTGTTCCAGTTTTCAAGGAAGTTGTAATGTTGGAAAGCGTTGATATCCACATCACCGTCAAGCAGAGCTTGGTTAGGCTGAGAGTAGTCGGTAAACTGCGTATATTCTAATTTAACGCCTGCATTTTCTTTATCAAGAATCTCTTGAACCTTGTTCCAGCGCGCTTCTTCTGTATCACTCAGGCTCATTACCCCAACCTTGACGGTTACAGGTCCGTCTGCTGATTTGCTCTCCTTACTAGAAGAGCCTCCGCAAGCTGCCAATCCCAAGGCTGCAAGGCCGACTAAGCCTACCGAAAAGATTTTTTTCAAATTCATCATTTATTCTCCTTTAATGGATAAAATTCTAAATCTTCTATTTTATAAGATTACTTCTCATTTTACCATGTTAAAGAAGACTTGGCTTATATAAATAATTTATCGCCGTGATAAAAAATTTATATGACTGATTGAAGCATTTGAGTTGATTTTATGCCCTTTTACTGCATGAAGGTCAGTAGATAGCTATAGCCTTCTGCTTCCATTTTTTCTTTTGGAATAAATCGCAGAGCTGCTGAGTTGATACAGTAGCGCAAGCCGCCTGCTGCTTCTGGGCCGTCAGTAAAGACATGCCCCAGATGGGCATTGCCAGAACGGCTGCGCACTTCGATACGTTCCATACCATGGCTCTTGTCTTCATAATATCGCAGAACTTCTCTGGCAATAGGCCGGCTAAAGCTAGGCCAGCCGCAGCCAGATTCAAACTTGTCACCAGCAAAAAAGAGGGGCTCTCCAGTCGTCACATCTACATAAATTCCTTCTTCGAAAATGGCATTGTAGGCATTATGGAAAGGACGCTCTGTCGCACTGAGCTGGGTCACCTGGTATTGCTCTTGCGTCAACTGTTCTTTCAGTTCCGCATCTGTAGGTTTTTCATACTGACTAGGATCGACCAAGGGCTGATAGGCATCATTGACATTGATATGACAGTAGCCACCAGGATTTTTCTTGAGATAATCCTGATGATAGTCCTCAGCTAGGACATAGTGGCGCAAAGGCTCTAGCTCAACAGCAATCTTTTGTCCCAACTGCTTTTCCTGCTCAGCAAAGACCTGTTCAATGACCGCCTTATCGGCTTGATTGGTATAGTAAACACCCGTCCGATACTGACGCCCTACATCATTTCCTTGCTTATTGACTGACAGAGGATCAATAACTCGGAAATAATAAAGCAGGATTTCCCGCAGGCTGACCCGTTTTTCATCATAGATTAGATGAACCGTCTCTGCATGGTCCGTTTGATGAATCAGCTGGTAGTTGGTTGATTCCACCTGTCCATTGGCGTATCCCACTGTCGTTTTCTTAACACCTTCAATGCGGGAGAAGTACTCTTCCAAGCCCCAGAAGCACCCGCCTGCTAGATAAATTTCAGCCATAAAAACACCTCATTTCTTTGCGTCTATTTTCTCATAAAAGGAGTCGAAATTATAGCAATTTGATTAGAACTTTCTTCAAAATAATATGAAAAAGCTGGGTCTTAATGACTATCAACCCAGCCATATTCTTCATTTCAAATCACAACAACGCTTGTATAGAAGATTACCCCTCAATATACTTCAATTTTCCTCGGAAATCTTCCAGGTTTTCATAGCCTTTTTCTTCCATAATAGTCTTGAGTTCTGCGGTGACGCGCTCGAAGGCTGCCACTCCTTCTTTATGAAGGGTTGTTCCTACCTGCACCATGCTGGCTCCACAGAGGACATGCTCAAAGGCATCGCGCCCCGTCAGGACACCTCCAGTTCCGATGATTTGGATTTCTGGTTTCAGGCGTTGGTAAAAAGCATGGACATTGGCCAGAGCGGTCGGCTTGATGTACTGACCTCCGATACCTCCAAAACCATTTTTCGGACGAATGACCACTGACTCATCTTCTATATAAAGACCATTTCCGATCGAGTTTACACAATTGACAAACTTGAGCGGATAGTTGTTAAAAATCGCAGCGGCCTGGTCAAAATGCACGATGTCAAAATAAGGAGGCAGCTTGATGCCTAGGGGCTTTTTGAAATAAGCAAAAACTTCTGATAAGATTTTTTCCGTTGTTTCAAAGTCATAGGCAATCTGCGGCTTGCCAGGGACATTGGGACAGGAAAGATTGAGCTCAGTAATGCCTTTAAAGTCACTTGCCTGAACTTTCTTAAGAATGGTGTGGGTTTCTTCTGGCGACATACCGACCAAAGAGAGGAAGAAAGTTCGATTTGGTTCGCTTTTCTGGAGTTCCAGCAGGTAGTCAAGATAGTAGTCCAAACCATTGTTGGGCAGGCCCATGGAGTTGATAGACCCCAGCGGAACATCCTGATAGCGCGGTTCTGGGTTTCCCTGACGAAATTCCAGCGTCGCTGTCTTGGTCACAAAGGTTCCCGCAGCAGAATCTTTGACTTCTGCCAGTTCCTCTTTTGTCATGCAGGCAACCCCAGCTGCATTCATCAGGCAGTTATCAAAATTAAAACCAGCAATCTGTGTAGATGTCGAAACCATAGTAAAACGCTCCTTTTTCTTCTGAAGGCGAGTGCCTTTAGCTCATTTCCCCTATTATATCACCAAACTCCGTTTTTTCGTTTTTTAAACCGGCAATTCCTGACTAACGTTCGGAAAATATCCAGTTCGATTGGTCGTCTTTCTGAAATATTTCAGAAAACAAATTGTGGAAATTTTTAGAAAATTCAACTTTTTTCTTTACAAGGGAAAAAAAGTCTGCTATAATGTTCCATGTAATAAAATATGACATTTAAAAGATGTCTGTTTTAAAGATTTAAACACATCCTAGTCACACAAGCTGCAAGCAGCTTCCGACAGGATGGTTTACTATTTTATTTAAAGGAGAATGACAGATGACAACTGCTAAAGAATATATCCAAAGCACTTTCGAGACCGTAAAAGCCCGCAACGGACACGAGGCAGAATTCCTCCAAGCTGTTGAAGAGTTTCTCAATACCCTGGAGCCTGTTTTTGAAAAACACCCAGAATACATTGAGGAAAATATCCTAGCGCGTATTACTGAGCCTGAGCGCGTTATCAGCTTCCGTGTTCCTTGGGTAGACCGCGAAGGCAAAGTACAAGTTAACCGTGGTTACCGCGTACAATTTAACTCAGCAGTTGGTCCTTATAAAGGCGGACTTCGTTTCCACCCAACTGTAAACCAAGGGATCTTGAAGTTCCTCGGCTTTGAGCAAATCTTCAAAAATGTCTTGACTGGCCTGCCAATCGGCGGTGGTAAAGGTGGATCTGACTTTGATCCAAAAGGCAAGACAGATGCTGAAGTGATGCGTTTCTGTCAAAGCTTCATGACTGAATTGCAAAAACACATCGGCCCATCTCTTGACGTTCCAGCTGGTGATATTGGTGTTGGCGGACGTGAAATCGGCTACCTCTATGGCCAATACAAACGCCTCAATCAATTCGACGCTGGTGTCTTGACTGGTAAACCCCTTGGATTTGGCGGCAGCTTGATCCGTCCAGAAGCAACTGGCTACGGTTTGGTTTACTATACCGAAGAAATGCTCAAGGCTAACGGCCAAAGCTTTGCTGGCAAGAAGGTGGTTATTTCCGGTTCTGGTAACGTAGCCCAATATGCTCTCCAAAAAGCAACTGAGCTGGGAGCAACTGTTATCTCTGTTTCTGACTCAAACGGTTATGTCATCGATGAAAATGGTATTGACTTTGATCTTTTGGTTGATGTTAAAGAAAAACGCCGTGCTCGTTTGACTGAATATGCAGCTGAGAAACCAACTGCTACATACCATAAAGGTTCTGTATGGTCTTACGCTGGTAACTATGATATTGCTCTGCCATGTGCGACACAAAACGAAATCAATGGCGAAGCCGCTAAACGTTTGGTTGCTCAAGGTGTTATCTGTGTATCTGAAGGTGCCAACATGCCGAGCAACCTGGATGCTATCGCTGTTTACAAAGAAAATGGTATCTTCTACGGACCTGCCAAAGCAGCTAATGCTGGTGGTGTAGCCGTATCCGCTCTGGAAATGAGCCAAAACAGCCTTCGTCTGTCATGGACTCGCGAAGAAGTTGACGGCCGTCTCAAGGACATCATGACAAACATCTTCAACACAGCTAAGACTACTGCTGAAACTTACGGACTTGGCAAAGACTACCTGGCTGGTGCTAATATTGCTGCCTTCGAAAACGTAGCAAACGCTATGATTGCCCAAGGTATTGTTTAACTAGTCGATACATCCTATCGGAGGACAAATCATGAACTTACGGCCAATGGAAGTGAGAGACAATCCGGCTGTAGCGCAGCTCATTCGAGCCAGCCTAGAAGAATTCGGGCTTGACAAACCAGGAACTGTCTACTTTGATTCTCATCTAGATCATTTGGCCGACTATTATCAACATCAAGAGAGGGCAGCTTACTTTGTTCTGGAAGATGAAGGTCATCTCGTTGGCTGCGGTGGCTTTGCACCTGTGTCTGATAAAATTGCTGAATTACAAAAACTATATGTCACTAAAAACAGTCGTGGCAAAGGTTATTCCAGTCGGCTGATAAAGCAGATATTCCAAGAAGCCCGCCTAGCAGGTTATGAACAGCTTTATCTAGAAACCACTACTGAACTGGCTACGGCCGTGGCCGTCTATCAACACTATGGTTTTACATCACTGCAACAACCAATTTCTAACGCTGCCGGCCATCCAGCTATGAATATCTGGATGATAAAATCCCTCTTATCAGATGAATAGATGTCGGTATACTCTGGCTGTCTCAAGAACATCATGACCAACATCCTCAACACAGCTAAAACTACCGCTGAAACTTACGGACTTGGTAAAGACTACCTGGCTGGTGCTAACATTGCTGCTTTCGAAAACGTAGCCAACGCTATGATTGCGCAAGGTATTATCTAAGCACTATCAAACTAGAATAAATCCGACTGCTTATAAAAGCGGTCGGATTTTTATATATCTAATTTTTCAAAAAACTTGCCTGCTGACTGCTTTTCTTTCAGCTTCTCCAGCAGCTCATTCTCCAGAAAAGGACTTAGTTCGTCAAAATCTTGACAAACCTTAAAGACTGTTTCTCTGTCCAACTGGTCATAAGCTAGTTCGTAATAGTCCTTATTATGATGCCAGTTCTGGTCATAATTGACATCTGTTCGCTGATAGTAGACGATGTTTTGCTTCGGTGTCAGGTAAAGCTTCTGTGTTAGAATGCTTTTCTGATCTTTGGACAGCTTGCTACGATTGAAAATCTTGACACCTTGAAAAATCTTGCGCTCATGGATACCTTGATTTGTAACTTTCAATTCGACTCTTTTATAGTGCATATAGTCACCTCCAGAAATTACCTACATTATATCAGGTTCAGGCAGATTTTCAAGCAAAAGTGTCATTGCCAAAAGTCTTTCGTCGCCTCTAAAATCTCTTCTGTCGATGTTACTGTCGCTTCAATAACGCTCTTGCCAGTCTTTTTCAGATAGGCTTGTATCAAATGATAGCCGTAAGCATAGCCCGCAGCATAAGGCATACCGACTGGTATTTGACCTTGAATCTCGGCGATTTCATCACCGTAGAGATAAGGAGCTATTTCCGCCATCCCTGTTAGCTGAAGCTGACTTGAGATGATGGGTTTAATCTCCTCTAATTGCTCTGAACTGGTTGAAGTGACCCAAGGTCCAATGAGCTCTTTACCATAGAGCTCGGCAGCAAAAGACTCTGCCAATCCTTCACTAACTACCCAATCTGCTAGTGTCGTCTGCTGATTCCATTTGATAAATTGGAAGCGGACATTGTGATTGCACTCGTGGGCTAATGCCGCCTGCACACGTGGCAAAGTATAGTCATTCGGTAGCAGACTAAGCATGAGGTAGCCTGGGATTCCACCATCTCCGCTGTAACCCTTATTGAGCTGCAGCATAGGCTTGTCTGGATTGCCCAATAAAATAGTAAAATGGTAATCTTCAACCTCTAAATCATAGCCAGCCTGTTCAAAAAGACCAATACTCCTTTTGATGGTATCCTGGCAGTCTTGCCAGAGTTGATCAGAGCTCAGAGAGTCGATAGCTGGTCTATCCTTTTCCGACAGAGTTCCAGGCATCTGATTCATAAAGCCAAGTAGAAATAGAGCATCAAATCCTCCAGGATACTTCGCTTTTAAAGGAATGTGCTGAGTTTGGTATTTAGGAGCAAATGGAGCGAGTATTTTCGCTCGAAAACAGCCCTCCCTTTTATCAAATGGAAGTTCAAGCAGCTCCTGATAAACTTTATCAGAGCGAATAATATTAATTTGCATAGTGATCTCCTTTTCTAGTTTTCACTAGTATACACCCTCCCCTAAGGTTAGAGTCAAGAAAAAGATTTGAAACTTTTGTCTCAAATCCTCTTTCATCTATAACATTTGCTGCCTCCACTTTCAAATCTGGGAGCGAAAAGTGGCAAAGGCGTTAGAGTAATAGGATACCTATTGCTCCTTCTTTTTCTCTTGCTTTGGCTTGCTTTTCTCCTTTTGCCACTTAGCATTGTCGTAGGTCACGGTATAGGTATCCTCATCGCCGCCTTCCCCGTCAAATACCAAGTCAAAGCGGATAGACTTGTCTGGCGCCAGATTGGTGCCGATTTGTGTATTGTCAAAGGTTGAGCCGTCCAAAATATAAACATTTTCCTTCTTGTCATAAAGTCCAAAGTCATAAGGACTGACCAGAATGGGCTTTTTAGAAGTGTTTTCAACCGTAATAGTCGCAACGACAGCTACTCCTGTTGACTCATCGCTCATGACTCGCTTGCTGTCTTCCACTGCTGAATGAACTGTCACCTTGAGTCCGCTGGAAAATTCAACTGTTTTCTCAAAAGCATGGCTGGAATAGGTCTCTAAAGGCGAGTTATGGTAGCCTGTGAGAGACTTGAGATGGTCATTTTCCTCCATAAGACCAATCGTAGTAATGACGAGGAGAATGCTGAGCAAGGCCAGAAGAAAGATGATAATACCAGACACCAGAGCTGCCCAAAAGAGACCCTGCTTGTGGAGAGGACGTTTTAAACGGTAAACAAGATTGTCCTCACTGACAATCTCCTGCTGAATTCGCTGATTCATATGGACCTTTCTAAATCAATAATTACTTGCCTTTTGAAAGGGGGCCAAGCGTCGGAAGTTCAATCCCCTCTCGCAAAAGCGCCTCGTGGTAAAGACGATAGAAGATATGGTAAATAGAAATCTGCATGCCTCCCTGCACTATCATACTGATACGGAAGTTGAACTGGCCATTTGAAGCCATCTGCGGCCCCAAAATATTCGGGTCCTTGAGAATCTCTGGATGTTCTGGCACGGCTTCTTCATTGACCTTGGCAATGATGCGGTAAATCTCGTCCAAATCCGTCTGGGCATAAATAGGAATGTCAATCAAGACCCGCATATCGCCACGAGACAGATTGCTGACAACCATGATATTGCGGTTTGGAACAAAATGCAGCGTTCCGTCCGCATCCCGTACCTGCGTCGTCCGAATCCCGACACTGATTACTGTTCCAGCGATGTTGATAGAGCCGTTAGTCAGTCGAACATTGTCACCGACATCTAACTGTCGCTCGAGAAGGATAAAGAAGCCATTGACCAGGTCCGACAGGAAGCCCTGAGCTCCCATCCCAATCGCCACTCCGGCAATCCCTGCACCAGCCAAAAGGCTGGAAACCGGTAGTCCCAAGATGGATAAAACCCAGTAAATCAAGAGAAAATACAAGACATAATTAAGCAGATTCTCAATCAGACGAGTGATAGTTTTCTGTCTGGCTACATCCTGCTTGGATAGCTTGAGAGAGGGGGCGATAATTTTGGTCACTGACAAATGCAGGATTTTCTTAACGATGTAAAATAATATAAAAAGCAGAAGTAAAGAGACCAGCTTGGAAAAAAGGTCATCTGCAATCTTGCTCCAGTCAAACTGCTGGATATAGCGGGAAAAGACATTTCCGGTCTTAGACATAGGCTACCTCCAAAAAGATTACTACCATTATACCACAAAGACCAATCAGCGCGGACATAGAATGGTTAGTCCGACCTAGCATTGCTTTCACTCCCTTTCTATCGTATAATAAAATAAGTATCTAAGACAAGAAAGCAACTTACATGCTCCATCGCTTCATCACAATTTGGAATAAAACCAATCTAATCAAGCGGATTTCCATCGGGATTGGCATTGGTGTCCTGCTGGCTATCATCTTCCCCCAAGCACAAGCCATCGGACTTCTGGGCCAAATCTTCGTTGGCGGCCTCAAGGCCATCGCTCCGCTCCTGGTCTTCGCTCTGGTGGCAAATGCCCTGTCTCAGCAGCAGAAAGGGCAAAAAAGCAATATGAAAACAGTCATCTTGCTCTATCTTCTGGGAACCTTTGCAGCTGCCCTGGTAGCGGTCCTGGTCAACTTTTTCTTTCCCATTAGTATAGAGTTGGCTTCATCCTCCCAAAAGGTTTCTCCGCCAGATGGGATCGGACAAGTCCTCAGCAATCTTCTGCTTCAGCTGGTGGACAATCCCGTCAATGCCCTCATCACCGCTAACTACATTGGTATCCTGTCCTGGGCTGTCATCTTTGGAATTGCCATGCGTGAAGCCAGCCACCACAGCAAGGAACTGTTGCAGACCTTGGCAGATATCACTTCTAAGATTGTCGAGTGGATTATCAATCTAGCCCCTCTTGGTATTCTATGCTTGGTCTACACGACCATTTCCGGCAAAGGCTTCCAGGCTCTACAAAGCTATGGCATCCTGCTGCTGGCCTTAATAGCCAGCATGCTGATTGTCGCTCTGATTATCAATCCTTTGATTACCTTTATCATGCTGCGGAAAAATCCCTATCCCTTGGTCTGGCGCTGTTTGCGAGTCAGTGGCGTGACTGCCTTTTTCACGCGCAGCTCAGCGGCTAACATCCCCGTCAATATGAAACTCTGTCGGGATCTGGGGCTCAATCCAGAGACCTATTCGGTCTCTATTCCTTTGGGAGCAACTATCAACATGGCAGGGGCTGCTATTACTATCAATACCCTGACCTTGGCTGCTGTCAACACGCTGGGTATCAGGGTTGACTTTGGCACAGCTCTAGTTCTCAGTATTGTAGCGGCAATTTCTGCCTGCGGGGCTTCCGGCGTAGCTGGCGGTTCTCTTCTACTCATTCCGGTCGCCTGCAGCCTCTTTGGGATTTCCAATGATTTGGCTATGCAGGTAGTCAGCGTCGGCTTCGTTATCGGTGTCATTCAGGACTCCTGCGAGACAGCCCTCAACTCTTCTACTGATGTTCTCTTCACAGCTGTGGCTGAGATGAGCAGCTGGCCAAAAGAAAAACGCTACTAATTTCGACAAAAAACCTCTAGACTTCCATCATTACGGAAAGCTAGAGGTTTTTTTACGTGCGAAAGTTAGTTCTTTCGATGCTTGTCAAAATATCTCTTCGTCTCACTGATGACAATTGGAGACAAGACTAATAAGGCAATCAAGTTTGGCAAGGCCATGAGGGCGTTGACAATATCTGCAATAATCCAGACAGCTTCCAATCCTACAAAGCCACCGAGGACAATCATCAGGACAAAGAGCAGACGATAAACGCGGATATAGCGAACCCCAAAGAGAAATTCAAAACAGCGCTCACCATAGTAGTTCCAGCCCAAGATAGTCGTAAAGGCAAAGAGAACCAGAAAGACCGAAAGCAGAACTGGACCAAAATTAGCAAAAACACTCGCAAAGGCCGCCTGGGTCAGGGACACACCGTTGAGATTGCCATCCCAGACTCCTGTGATTAGAATCGTCAATCCTGTCAGGCTACAGATAATCAGGGTGTCGATGAAGGTTCCGGTCATAGAAATCAAGCCTTGTTCTACTGGTTCCTTGGTCCGGGCAGCCGCCGCTGCAATGGGTGCTGATCCCAAACCAGATTCATTGGAGAAAACTCCACGCGCAACCCCATTTTGAATGGCCATCTGAATGGTCGCACCGGCAAAGCCACCGACAGCAGCCGTCTGACTAAAGGCTGAGCTAAAGACCAGCTGGAGAGTTGGCAGCAGACGATCCAGATTGACCGCTAAGACAGTCACAGTGCCCAAGATATAAATAGCTGCCATAAAGGGCACAACCTTGGTCGATACTCGAGCAACAGACTGAATGCCGCTGAAAATAACCAGAGCTACTAAAATAGCCAAGATAGAAGCTGTCACAGCTGGAGGTAGCTGAATGGTATTCTGCATGGCCTCTGTGATGGAATTGACCTGCGTAAAGGTCCCAATCCCCAAAAGAGCCACCAAGATACCAGCTATCGCAAAAAAGATGGCCAGCGGGCGCCACTTCTCGCCCATCCCTAGTAAGATATAGTGCATGGGACCGCCTGCCATGGCTCCATGAGCATCCTTGCGGCGGTACTTGATAGCCAAGAGTCCTTCGGCATACTTGGTCGCCATTCCAAAGAAAGCAGCTACCCACATCCAAAAGAGAGCACCCGGTCCACCGGTTTTAATGGCTGTTGCCACTCCGATGATATTTCCTGTCCCAACAGTCGCGGCTAGAGCTGTACAGAGAGCCGCAAAGCTAGAGACATCGCCCTGATGCTCCTCGTCTGATACAAAGATTAACCGAAAGGCACGCGGAAGACGAAAAATCTGCAGCAAGCCCAGACGCAGACTAAGATAGATACCGGTACCAACCAGCAAAATGAGCAGGGGCGGACCCCAAACCAAAGAATCCAGACGATTCAATATTTCCAACATGATATAAGCTCCTTTTCACACCGAGAAAAAGAAAGAGCACATGCAAAACATGTACTCTGGATGTGCTGGAGTAGGGAAATCCCTGCCTCTTCGCTCTGTCCTTTTACCTGAGAGTTTGAGCGGTTCTAAACCGCCTTGCCCCTTCGGTGCCATTCATGGTCTCTCCAGAGTTCCGTCCATTTCACAGTCAGAGGCGCCTGCCTCTTTCTGAAAAACTTCGTTCGGTGTTGATTATTAATTTTCTATTATTCTAAAAGAACATTCGCTTTTTGTCAATATTTTATGAAATTTTTTGAGTATGTAAACGTTTTTTGATACAAAAAAGAAGCCCTCAGGCTTCTTGCTTAGCTTAATTCGGCGATAATAGCCTTGAGCTGGTCTTTGGTATGAACACCAGCGACTTGCTTCACGACTTGACCGTCTTTCTTGAACAGAAGGGTCGGAATGGACATAATGCCAAATTCACGGGCAGTATTCGGATTTTCATCCACATCCATTTTAAGGATTTTCAGTTCGTCCTCATGAACTTCCCCTGCCAACTGCTCCAAGATAGGCGCCTGCATACGGCATGGACCGCACCAAGTTGCCCAAAAGTCAATCAGAACCAATCCGTCTTTTGTTTCTTCTGCGAATGTTGCATCTGTAACTGCTGCTACCATAAATCTTCTCCTTTGAATAGCTTACTTTTGATAACATTTTACACCAAAAACAAGAGAAAGAAAAATATTTGCTACGACATTATATTTACTCCACGGGTATAGATATAAACTCATAAGAAAATCAACAAATTTTATCAGTGTTAACTACCATTATTTCCAATATTTAATCTGTCTATGATATTATTTACTTCACTACTGTCTTCTCTTTTTTGTTTTTCTTTTAGAAAGTCATAAACAATGAAAGCCGAATTAATTATTTTATAATTACCCTCTTTCTTCATAATTTCTAAAATATTTTCTTCGATCGCATCGTTGAGAGGTATTTGATAAATAAAATCATATGATAAAAAACAATTAGGAATAGACATTGTAACTTTGTATTGGCGTTTCAAGATAGACAATGTAGATTCCGGAATAATAATTTCATCATCATTTGAATAATCCCCGTCGTCTATGGGGATTCCATTAATATCTTTGGAAATTCGTGTAATATATTCTAAAAAAAGTATTTCGTATAAATTCTTTAAATATTCATCATCATTTTCACCATCGAATATAAATTCAATCTCATAAACTGTTTTCCTATTTTCAGAACAATCTCCTATATTAAAGTAATCAAACTTCTCTTTAATAACTTCTATAGCGCTAGTTTTCCCACCAAAATACTCTTCAAAAAAGTTATTTAATATATACTTTTCAAATTTATCTGGTGATAAAGCATATAAAATTGGAATTAATACATCAGTCACACCAATATTACTTTTAATAAACTCATTGATTAGATACTCTCCCACTCGACTATAACGTTTTATATCTGGTAATTGCTCCAAATACTTAGCAGAAAAATATTCTTGAAATGTTTTATGGACAAACGATATTCTATTCCCTTCTCTATAAAATATACAAATTGATATTAAATCATCTATATAATCTTTTGAGTCAAATTTAAACTGTTTTTTATCAAGTCTATCAATTAAAGATATTAGTTCATCTTCTTTAAAAGATGTCTTAGACTTCAGATAGGATATAAAAGAAATTTCTAATATTATGTTCATAAAAACATCTTTTGGTAAATCATTTAATGTGTTAAACTCTCTGCTATACATTCCAGGCTTTCTCGAGTCATGTAACCTATATAAGGTCTCAAATACTTCCTGGTAAAAAATATGTATTTTTTTAGGTATTTTTCTATAATGTGTAAAATTAATAAGCATTAATGTTAAAAGTAAAGGATTAGATGCAAAAGACTTGTGAGTAGTATATAGATTATCATTTAATTCTTTTATAAATTCATCTGCAACTTTAGATTCAGAATAATTAAGTTTTTGAATCAATGATATAGATTGTTCAGGTGTAAGTTCAGATATCTGAAAAACAGAAAAGCGCTGAAACTCACGAAAATCAGTGTTTGGTCGTGAAGTTAGAATATAATTATTATCGGGAAATCTTTTACAAAATTTATCAAATATAGTCACAAAAGGTTTGACATTATCAAAATTTAACTCATCATAGCCATCTAAAAATATTATGACTTTACCACTTTCCAGTAAACGTATTAATTGATCTTTTTTTAGTTCTGATCCAAATGTGGTTAAAATCCCACATACTATTTCTATAAAATCAGTATTTACAGCTAAATCGTTATTATTAAGTTCATTTAATTCTATAAATAGCGGAATATAGCTTTCTTGCTTTATGGTTTCTAAAAAAAGGTATTTTAATAGGGTTGATTTTCCCGAACCACCTGTACCTCTAATAATAGAGAACTTTGAATAATCAATAATAGTTTGAACATCAACAACATTAAACTTTTCTTTCGGACCACTAGATACTGGAAAAATATTAGGTACTTCGAAGGAATTACTAATCATCCGAGGCTCATAATTATGTACGATACTCTTCATTTCCTTGTATGCCTCATAAGAATGGTCAAGATATTTAGTTAAATTCTTAGTAAATTCATAAATATCTGATCCAATTTGGCAGATTTCTTCGAGTACACTACTTTCTTTTGAAAGAATTACTGGGATGAATTTTGTTACTATATTATCTATTGCACTATTTTTTGTCATTTGAGCGATTATTTGTTTCAATGAACTCATATATATCCTCTCCTTTTCTTTAACAAAATCTGACATATATTTACATTATAGAAGTTAAGACTAAATGTCCTAGTCTTTGTAATTGACTTTGCTGAACAGAATCATCTTATTTAAACTCTCTTACCATAGATAATCAAAATTAGCTATTCCGATTTATACATATCTTTTTGTTTTTACTAATTAATCTTACAATTCACAGCAAGTCTATTTTCACTAAACCATTACTTTCTACTAATCTACTTAATTCTTCCCCTTACTTAAAAATTACAATCGTCGCACCGCTGCCGCCGGCATTTTGCGGAGCATAGCCGAAGGACTTGACATGCTTATTGCGGCGGAGATATTTGGTCACCCCTTCACGGATGACGCCGGTTCCGATACCGTGGATAATATCCACCTGAACCATGTTATTGAGGAGGGCCTGATCGATAAAGGCATCAAGCTCTTCCATGGCCTCTTCATAGCGTTTGCCACGCAGATCCAGTCTGGCTTTCGGCCCAGCAGTATTAGCCCTCTTGACCACATTGACCTGCTTGCGCTTAGGCTGCTGCTCCTTTTCAGCCTTGAGTAAGTTAAACTCCTGCTCTTCTAGAGTCATCTTGATAAGACCGACCTGAGCTTCCCAACGGCCGTCTTTGAGCTGCTTGATCAAGGTTCCCCGCTGACCATAGCTGGTGACTAGGATATCATCTCCCACCTTGGGCGCCCGATTTTTCTTGGCCTGCTTGAGCACCTTATTTTTTGATAAATCAACTGTTTCTGGTGCCAACTTTTTAAGCTGAGCCTTGGCTTCAATAATCTCATGCGGTTTGAGACTGGACTTATCATGGAGATTTTTGAGAATGCTCTCACTCTCTGACAAAGCCAAATCAACGATTTCCTGGGCTTCCAAGCGCGCCTTATTGAGCTCGGTTTCCTTTTCTCGGTTAAACTCATTGTAAAGTTTTTTGAGGGCTCGGTTAAATTTGAGATTTTCCTGCTCCACCTCGCGGATATTATCCAAGCGCTTGCGACTTTCCAGCGTCTGCTCTTCCAGGCGCTCAATAATCCGATTGACATCGCTGTCTGTGTTGGTCTGCTCTTGGGCATGGCTAACGATAAGTTCAGACAAGCCTAAGCGGCGAGCGATTTCAAAGGCATTAGAACGACCAGGCACTCCCTGCATAAAGCGATAGGTCGGTCGCAAACTATCAGTATCAAATTCCATGCTGGCATTTTCCACCCAGTCCGTCTCAATCCCATAGGCTTTGAGCTCAGGATAGTGGGTCGTCGCCATGGTTTTAATCTGTCTTAGCCGCAAATCTTCCAAGATAGCAATAGCCAGAGCTGCACCCTCCTGCGGGTCAGTCCCAGCTCCCAGCTCATCCAGCAGGACCAAACTCTCGCTATCAACCTGCTCTAAAATAGAGACGATATTGGTCATGTGACTGGAGAAAGTCGACAGGCTCTGCTCAATGGACTGCTCATCACCAATGTCTGCAAAAATCTGACTGAAAATCCCGACGCGGCTCCCCTTGTCCGCCAGAATCGGCAGACCTGACTGAGCCATGATCTGAGCTAAGCCCAAGGTCTTCAGCATGATGGTCTTACCACCCGTATTAGGCCCGGTAATGACAATCTCTGTCAAGTCTGGCCCGAAATGCAGGTCATTAGCCACTGCATTTTCAATCAGGGGATGACGGACACTGAGCAGTTGGATATCCTGCTCTTCCGACAGGTCTGGCACCACCGCTCCCATCTCCTGCATGAGACGGACCTTGGAACGCACCAGGTCCAGATGACCGATAATCCAAGCATTGTTGGCAATTTCAGCTACATGGGGACGGAAGAGGTCCGATAATTCCTGCAAAATCCGCTGAATTTCATAACGCTCGTCCGCCCGACTGCTGGCAATTTCTTCGTTGAGATTGACAACTGCTCTAGGCTCGATATAGACGGTATTGCCGCTAGCAGAAATATCGTGAACCACACCAGAAATGCGGTTACGGTAGGTATTTTTCACAGGCAGCACATTGCGGCCATTCCGGCTGGCCACTACCTGATCCGCCAGCATCTCTCCCTTGTTTTTGAGAATCTCTTGCAGAATTTCCCGCACTTGATTTTCATTTTCTTGAATTTTCCGTCGGATACGGCTCAAACTTTCGCTGGCAAAGCTTTCAATAAAGCCGCCATCATTAACAGCCTGCAGACTTCCTTGCAGCTTAGGGAACACAACTAGGTTCTCAAACAGACGGTTCAGCTTTTCCAAGTGCACATTTTCCAAGTCCTCATAAAAGGACTTGAGTTCCTGAGTCACAGCCAAGACGCGCTTGAGAGCCAAAAACTCCTCAATATTCAAGTCGCTCTCCAGCTCCAAGCGCTTGGTCAAGGCAGTGATATCCTGAGTCGCGGCCAGGCTAAAGTGCGGATGCTGCACAAAAATCTGCTGCATATCTGTCATTTCCAGAAAAGCTGAAGCTACCGTCTCCTTCTTACTGGTCGGCAAAAGCAGGCCCAGCTCCAGCTGCCCCTGCTCAGTCAAAAGATAGGGAGCAAACAGTTCTTTAATCTTGCTAAATTCTAAGGTTTCTAAAATTTTTGTGTTCATAATTTTCTTTTCTAGTAAAAAAGAACTCAGCTAGCAGGCCAACTGAGTCGTCTTTTATCCGATAACTTGATTCACCCAGAGATCTTTGAGGATATTGGATGTGATAGGGGTATACTTGACAATAAAGCGAATCATGAAGCTGCTGTTGAGCCGCTCCTGAACCATCTCCATCGGCACCGTCGCTAAAATAGTCAGGCACATTCCCAAAACAAAAATAGAGATGCAAACAGCGATGGCTCCGCTGGTCACATTGTACCATTTGGTATCCAGCTTATTGGGGTAGGGAATCAGATTGGCAAAAATCCCGAAAAAACGCCCAAGGATGTAGACAGCCGTAAAGATAATGAGATAGGCCAAACCAGCATAAAAAACCTGATCCAACTGAAAAAGCTGGGAGCTAGGGAAAAAGTAGGTCGAAGAGCCTTGAGTCGCACTGGCATAAGGCACCCAAAGGCTGATAAACTTAGCCAAGCTCTTATAAAAAGCTCCAGCCACCAGCATAGAAACCATGGTTGCAGCAGCATAATAGCCCTGCAGAACAATACCACGCGAGTAGCCAATATAAAAGCTCCAGGCCAATATTAGTAAAATAACAATAGAAAACATTATTTCTCCTCTATTTACCTGACTTTTCTCTCAAATCACTGAGCATTTTGTGACGAAAATCTTCTAGTTCTTTTTCCTTGTCGTCAAACTCAATCTCGCGGCTGAGCTGGGTAGATAGGCTATTGACCGCCAGCAAAATCGCCAGGACTTCATCATCTGCCGCAGGCATCTGCTCTTTGATAGCCTTGTATTTTTCCTTTGCTACCCGTTCCACTTCTTCCATAAAGAGATTATCGTGTTCTGTTGTTAGAGTTAAGGTCTTGTTTCCAAATGTAAATTTATATCGATTCAAATTTGCCATAAAATCACCTCATTGTATTATATCAAAAAAGAAGCCCTTTGTCAGTTATTAAAACACTTAGAACTAGACAGTGACTTTCTTTTTCATCTTTTTTGACATTGTAAATAGCGGTGCTCTCCTACAAAATTTTTGTAGGATTTTCAATCTTATGGCTTTCGACTTTTCCTTTTTATGGTACAATAGGGGGTATGGAAAGTATCACCCTCAGTCCCAAACAGCAAGAAATTCAGGCTTTTGTTAAGAAATATCAGAGCCAGCTGGCTCCCAGCAAGAACTCACATATTCAATATTTCTTCCTGCTGGATCAGGCGACGGTCAGTGTCTTTAGCTCCGGAAAAGTTCTCTTTCAAGGGGCAAAAGCTGCTCACTACGCTGACTTTTTTGGCCATCAAGTGACCAAGACCAGTTCTAGTCCTGCTTCTCAGAATTTTGCCCTCATTGGGACGGATGAGGTTGGAAACGGCTCCTACTTTGGAGGTCTAGCCGTCGTAGCTTCTTTCGTCACTCCAGACCAGCACGACTTTCTGAGAAAACTGGGCGTTGGTGATTCTAAAACCTTGAACGATAGCAAGATTCGCCAACTGGCACCTGTCTTGAAAGAAAAGATTGCCCACCAAGCTCTGCTCCTATCGCCAGAGAAGTATAATGAAGTCATCGCTTCTGGCTACAATGCCGTCTCTGTCAAGGTAGCTCTGCACAATCAAGCTATCTACCTACTGCTGCAAAAAGGTATCAATCCTGAAAAAATCGTCATCGATGCCTTTACCAGCCAGCAAAACTACAATAAATACCTAAAGCAGGAAAAAAATCATTTCCCAAATCCGGTAAGTCTGATTGAGAAGGCTGAAGGAAAGTTTCTAGCTGTTGCGGTCAGCTCTATTATCGCTCGTGACCTCTTTCTGGAAAATCTAGAAAATCTCAGTCAAGAGTTAGGCTATACTCTGCCTAGCGGAGCCGGAAGCAAGAGCGACCAAGTTGCCAGCCAGATTCTTCAAGCCTACGGAATGGCCGGTCTGCAGCATTCTGCTAAACTCCACTTTAAAAATACTGAAAAAGCACAAAAACTTCTAGAAAGGTAACCTATGAAAAAATCAAATACTGCTGTTGTCATTCTCAAAGAATGGGGCCTCTTTATCTTCTTTATCTCTGTCATTATCCTGTCACGGCTCTTTCTCTGGTCCCCTGTAAAGGTAGATGGCCACTCTATGGACCCTACCCTGGCTAATGGGGAATACCTGCTGGTTCTCAAACATCAGTCTATTGACCGCTTTGATATCGTTGTCGCCACTGAGACAGACGATGACGGAACGACCAAGGAGATTGTCAAACGGGTCATCGGTATGCCGGGCGACACTATTCAGTATGAAAATGATACCCTTTACATCAACGGCAAAAAAACAGATGAACCTTACCTAACTGACTACATCAAGAAATTTAAAGAAGACAAGCTCCAATCAACTTACACTGGGGACGATTATGATGATAATGGTGAGTTTTTCAGGAAACTCGCAGCTCAGGCTCAAGCCTTCACTGTTGATAGTGAAGGCAGCCCTGTCTTCACCGTCAAGCTTCTGGATGATGAATATCTGCTTCTAGGTGACGATCGGATTGTTTCCAAGGATAGTCGCCAAGTCGGTACCTTCCAAAAAGAACAAATTCAGGGCGAAGCCAAGTTCCGCTTCTGGCCTCTGCTGCCCTTTAAGACCTACTAAGCATACCGAACTCAGTTGAACGTCAGCTGGGTTCGTTTTAAAAGAAGAACCTATAAACTATGGAATTTTACTTTTCAGGAACGATTGAACGGATTATTTTTGAAAATCCCAGCAACTTTTTCCGCATCCTGCTCTTAGATATTGAGGATACAGATGCCGAGGATTTTGAAGATTTTGAAATCATTGTCACCGGCTCTATGGCAGATGTCATGGAAGGCGAAGATTACACTTTCTGGGGTAGTCTTGTCCAGCATCCCAAATATGGCCAGCAGCTGAAAATTTCCCGCTATGAGCGAGCCAAACCCAGCAGTAAAGGCCTAGTAAAATACTTCTCCAGCGACCATTTCAAGGGCATCGGGGTCAAGACTGCTCAAAAAATCGTCCAACTCTATGGAGAAGATACCGAGGACACCATTGACAAGATTTTAGCAGAGCCGGAAAAGCTGACCCAGATAAACGGCTTAGCTGCCAAGAACCGCGAGGCCTTTGTCGCCAAGCTCAGACTCAACTACGGAACTGAGATGGTACTAGCCAAGCTGGCAGCCTACGGCATTCCCAATAAGCTAGCTTTTCAAATCCAGGATACCTACAAGGAAGAAACGCTGGATATTGTTGAAAAATATCCCTATCAGCTGGTAGAGGATATTCAGGGAATCGGCTTTAAAATTGCTGACCATTTGGCAGAAGAGCTGGGGATCCAAAGTGATGCCCCTGAGCGTTTTCGGGCTGGCCTTGTCCACACCTTGCTGACCCAGTCTATGGAGCGGGGAGATACCTATGTTGAAGCTCGTGATTTACTCGAGCATACCATCGAGCTCTTAGAAAGCTCACGCCAAGTGGAGCTGGACCCTAGTCTAGTCGCTGATGAGCTGGCTCATCTGATTGAGGAAGATAAGGTCCAGAACGTCGATACTAAAATCTTTGAAAACAGCCTCTTCTTTGCTGAAGAAGGAATAAGGAGTAATCTAGTCCGTCTGCTGGAAAAAGGAGAGCAAGATTCTTTCGATCCAGATAAGATTACTGCGGCTATCCAGCATGTGGAGGAGAACTCCGGCATCTCCTATGACAGTATCCAAAAAGAAGCCATCCGTCAGGCTATCAATCAGAAGGTCTTTATCCTAACCGGCGGACCGGGTACTGGAAAAACGACCGTTATCAACTGCATCATCGCAGTCTACGCCCAGCTTCGCGGTTTGGATCTGCGAAAGGTCAATGATCTGCCGATTCTGCTGGCAGCTCCCACTGGACGTGCTGCTCGTCGCATGAACGAATTAACTGGTCTTCCTAGCGCCACTATCCACCGCCATTTGGGAATGACTGGCGATGATGATACCAGTCATTTGGATGATTATCTGGATGCTGATTTTATCATTGTGGATGAATTTTCCATGGTGGACACTTGGCTGGCTAATCAGCTCCTCAGCAATATCTCCTCTCAGACCAAGCTCTTGATTGTAGGAGATGCGGACCAGCTGCCCTCTGTCAGTCCAGGTCAGGTTCTGGCAGACTTGTTGCAGATACCAACTATTCCACAGACTAAGCTGGAAACCATCTATCGGCAGAGCGAAGAGTCTACAATCGTCACACTGGCCAGCCAGATTCAGAAGGGCATTTTACCAGCAGACTTTACAGAGAAAAAAGCGGACCGTTCTTATTTTGAAGCTAGAAATGAGCATATCCCGCCTATGATTGAGAAAATCACTAGCGCAGCCATTCGCAGCGGTATCCCAGCTCAAGATGTTCAGGTATTAGCACCTATGTATCGGGGGCCAGCCGGCATTGACCAGATTAACAATCTTATGCAAAATCTCATCAATCCTGTAGAGAAAGATGAATTGACCTTTGAAGCTCCCGACTGTCAGTATCGCCAAGGAGATAGGGTTATCCACTTGGTCAATGATGCTGAAAGCAATGTCTTCAACGGTGACTTAGGCTATATCAGCGACCTGCTGCCTGCTAAGTACACCGACTCCAAGCAGGACGAGCTGACCATTGACTTTGATGGCAATGAACTTGTTTATCAGCGTAGCGAGTGGTACAAGATTCGCCTAGCCTACGCCATGAGCATTCACAAGTCTCAAGGCAGTGAATTTCCCGTGGTCATCTTGCCCATCACCAAGAGCAGTCACCGGATGCTGCAGCGCAACCTCATCTACACTGCTATCACCCGCGCCAAGAGCAAGTTGATCTTACTTGGGGAAAAAGCAGCCTTTGACTATGCTGCAAAAAACACTGGCACCGCCCGCA
>ERZ773006.169-NODE-169-length-37786-cov-3.6267_pt1 | contig 37786 bp, 28 predicted proteins | sample MGYA00580843_ERZ773006 | MGnify/ENA primary metagenome ERZ773006 (study PRJEB29015, sample SAMEA2738011) | human oral metagenome | biome: human oral; feature: human-associated habitat; material: dental | place: China | collected 2052 ...
ACTTTGGTAAATGTAATGGCAGCGACCACCGCCAGACCCTCCCTCACCCTTCGCTAACGCATCGGGCCTCATATCAAAGTGATCCAGGAAATCTTTCTCATAGAGGTCATAGGAGAACTTCATCAGCTCATAAAGGCCTTGCGTATCGAGCTTGAGGTCCCCAAGGTACGTATCGATGGCCTCGTCCACAGTCAACATCATCGACACCTGCGTGCCAGGCTTCAGGCATTCGCGGTAGATATTGAGTTCGTTACCCGCATAGTATGCGCTATCAGACATGCGGCCCATGTCCTTCTTGTGCCGCCCATCATCTCGCTTCGAGAACTTGTCGTACTTCTTGACGAAGGCAAGGCTGGATGTTGGCAGCGGGTCCGAGTCTGACACCGCAACGTACTTCATGATGTCATTCACAAGGTTAGCATCGGTGGCAACTGGCCGTTCAAGCCAAAGGGCCCTGCGTTGGATGGCCCGGTCGGTCCGTTTAGTATCCCTCAGAAGAGCGTTCCTATCATACAGTAGAGCGAATTTCGACCTATCGTGCGCGACCAGATAGGTCAGCAGGGCAGTGCGAAACAGTCCCTTGACGCTAGAGCCTGGCACATACGGATACCCGCAGGCGTCCTTAACAAACCGAAGGACATCAAAGTATTGGTATAAACCACGGCGATCTTGAGTTAGGTTGCCGTCCACCTGATACAGCATACATCCGTCGGCAATCTGATGAATTTCGGGCTCACGCTCCAGGAAATCATGCAGACCCGTACGAGAGTCCTCCTCGAGAAAGCGACAATATCTGTCCAACTGGTCATCAGTCAGCTTGCTCACGAGCCGCCGGGAATCAATGACCGAAATCCTCTCTTTCCTCAGGAAGTAGTCCTTCCCGCCGTACTTCTCGCCATCGCCTATATGGATGGGTCCATCAAGGGTAAGGGCGACGCGGTAGTACCTCATTGCCATCAAGCCCTCATCTCCATCAACATTGCCTTTGCATACCTATAGACGGGATGTCCTCCACTGGTGGCGTTCACGTCGAAGATATCTCCATTAAACGTGCTGGAAAATGTGGAGCCGGCAGCGAAGAGATACAAGTCCCTCTTCTTCTGGGGCACTGCATGATGGGTGGTAGATTCCACAAAGCCACCGCGCCGTATGAGCTTGTATCGCGCACTGTTCAGGAGCCTATCACTCAACTCGCTATCTCTAGGCGTGGAGGTTGAGAGAAGCACGTATAAGGATGCATCAAACCCAGCGCCGGCATTGAATTCCGCAAAATTCTCTGTAGTGAAAGTGAAGCGCCCATAGCCGCTTGAGCGCTCTCCACCGACACCGGAATATTGGAGCTGCTCCAAAATTGGTTCGAGCGAATAGCCGCCATCGACTATGAAGTACATCCCAGCACCTTGGTTGTATGTGAAGCTCCCAATATGATACGGTTCAGCATCAGGCTTGCGCTCGTGCGTCAGATTCACCTTGGTCCGTACGGTTGCGGACCCGATGTCAAAGGCCTCGTATTCTCCAATTGGGTCCATGGTCCCTTCGAAATACGACCGAAGGTGTTCCATAGCAATGAAATCGAGCTTCTTCGCAGCCTTCCGTGCCCGCGAATCCACGCTTTCCGATTCGGCTCTCTTGCTGCGAAGCATAGGCTTTGGCAGATAGAGGATGGAACCCGCATAGGGGAAGCCATCACTGATGCAGAGCTCATCACTACGGACAGCAGCAAGCAGCTCCTCCGCGCAACCCATTTTCAATGCCTCGATGTACATGGCGCTAAACAACGCGCCGGCATCAAGAGTTGGGTTGGCGTCAGAAAGTCGTGTTGTGCCAAAGTGGACCGGTGCAGTAAAGCTCAGTTTGATGATTCTCATGCTCATGTGCTACTCCAGCTCAGGAACCACGATATTCAGATTGCCGGTAACGGGATGTGCTTCGAGATCCTTGATAGCCACACGCCCGTTGCCACGAGTGCCGCCACCACCTAGATAATCGCTCTGAAGGAGCCTGAGAGCGATTCGCAGGTTCTGGAAGTCCTCCTCCATCTGAGACTCGTCCTCGACGTTGTAGACGATCTCCATCCCAAACCTGGCACCACGTACCACACGCTCGATCTGGCGGGGATTCGCCACCGAGGTAAGGCGATCGATGGTGTTCTCGAACTTGTTCTCGAAGATCTGGGGGAGCTCCTCCTTATTCGCGAGGTAACAATCGGAGAACTGCAGGCGTGACATCTGCATACCCGTACCTGCAGCATTACTCGTAGTGGAACTCGAGCCAAACAGACGGAGAACCTCGGGGCAATCGGCCTCGAAGCCTCTGACGCCCTTCTGTGGTAGCGTGCCCTTCTCGCGCGCCAAGAGAGAGCGGATTTTCCCTTTAAGGGTAGAGCCGGGAATGATAGGGAGCCTTGAGACAGGGTCTCTCACCACCGGTGAGTCAATGGTGCCAATAGCACTAAAAGAATCGTCCCCACCGATATGCAAGCCAGTTTTGATCTCAATGATGCCTGAAATCATAATCTTGGTGTATGGCATGGCTACTTATCCTTCCCACCGTAGAACTTGAAATAGGCAACGAGACTCTCTGCGTAGCGGCAGTAGAGCAGAAACTGCTCGTACGTCACGATATGACGGACGGTTTCCATGAGATGGGTCTTTTCCAAGAACTCCTTCACCGCGGAGTCTCTGCCGGCTTCATATGCCATCTTCACGCGCAAATACTGCATCTCGTTCTTGTATGTCTCGAAGTCACCAGGCTCGTTAATCTTGGTGTAGATGTTCATGATAAGCGCATAGATGTCACGAATCTTGCTCGTGGTAAGACCACCGAAAGGTTTGCCATGCCCGTTGCCCGTAAAAGCGGTAGCCATGATTTTCTCGGCAAGGTCGGCGTAGCTGGCCTCATCAATCGGAGCCTGGCCATCCGCAGTCAGCGTAATGGGACTTTTCTCGCTCACGCCTATCCCCTCTCTCTTGTACTGTACACGTACCACTCTAGGGCCGTAACGAGCTCGGTGCAGTCGCTAAGCTGGTTGGCCCAACTGTAAAGCCGCATGCTCGCTTCGTGGCCCTCACTCCCCTGGTCCTCAAAGCTCCTGGCCAAGAGATAGGCGAGTCTTGGTAAGGAGACTAGCTCCTCCGTATTCCTCAGCAATGCCACTAGCTTGTAGATGAAAGCCCTTCCCTTCTCGTTCCGATCAAACATGCCCTCAACGTCATGCAGCTTCGGAACCACACCGCCTAGGAAGTCATCCCACTCAAAGATGTTCTCCGCATCCCAAAGGGCAAGCGCGTCCTTGGTCTTCTTGGTCCGGTGGCTCAAATGCAGCTTGGCAACATCCTCGAGCTCACCGGTCTCGGAAGCCATACTGGCGATGGGATACTTCTCGTCAAACATGCCAATGCCCATGCTTATGGTGATGGAATCGTTACCTGTGAACTCAAGAAAGCCAGAGCGAATGTCCATACCCGCATGGATGACATCGTTCCAATTGCCTATGAGGAACAGATCGTCACCGCCTGAGTATATGATCTGGACCTGATACATGCCTGCTTCAAGTATCTGGTTGATCTGATATTTGAAGAAGTAGGAAAGCATCCGACTGAGAGTAGCAGTTCGGCTGATGGAGGCCTTGTCCTTTGGGATGCCATTGGCAAAGGTCGCACCCAGATTGTCCACGTCGGCTCGCAGCACGCCCAAACGCTGAATGCCGAGGCCATCTTTGAGTGTAGCCCCGCAGCGTGCGTAGGCAGAGATGCCCGCTCCGTGGGTGTCTGCTGTATAGTCGCCCATCCAGAGGTGCGTAGAGAGCTTTATGCCCATGTCCCAGCTGTTCTTCGTATAAATCCGCGAGAACGACGGCCGAGCGACAAGGTATTCGCTTCGTGAGTACATGGCAAGGACCTGTCCAAACGGCAGGTCCAACATAGGGCCAGAGTTGTTGTCGATGATGCTCATCTCAGGACAGACCACAAACACGTCGTTCCTCACCAGGCGAGGGGATATCTTCTCCAAAGCCGAGCAAAGCGAGCACTTGCCGTCATTGCCGAACACAGTGTCTGAGCGATGGCATTCCGTGCACTCTCGAGTATGGTCATAGCTTTCCTCGGGAGCAAAGTTCAGCTGCCAGATGGCCCGTGCATCGTAGCGCATCGCCTTCTCTTCCGAGAGCTTTTGTGCCAGCTGCATGTAAAGACTGCCAAATCGATTCTTGTCATCACCGACATTCGCGAGATCATGTGCATTGCATTCGACCCAGGCCATTGCCATATACAGATCCGTACGGTACTTCTCCAAGAACCAGCTCTGCAGCTCCTCGCATGCAATACTGAGAATGCGTTTCGTCGCTTCGGTGTTTGGCAACAACAAGTAGGCATGCCCTCCGCCGGTATACAGAAGGTTTGCCCGGCTCAGCTCCAGGCGGTCGAGAAACTCGTCTGACACGTGCTCGAGGAGGAGCTCCAGATACAGACTTCGGGCACGCAGCTGCTTCAAAGCTCCGTCACCGCTGATATCATAGATAAAGCTCTGGATACCGCTCATGTCACAGGAGCACAGCAGGAACATAGGAGTCTCGTAATACTCCCTCGAGATGCCCTGGTCAAACAACGCATCCCTATAATCGGAAACACCACGGTCTTGCAGGTACTCATAGATGCATGCCGCGATAGCCGCAGTGGTCTTGGAATGATCGTAAAGAGATACGTCAACCAACTCCGACAGGTTTGTCGAGGAGGGAACCATACTTGTCGTCGCCTCCAGCAGGTTAAGGAGAGAGTTAACTTCGGAGAAGGAGACCCCCATGCTAAGGAGGCCTCTTCTGATGTCATCCTTAATCTTGTTGTAGTCGCCATGCTCAATCTCGTCAGTACCGTTGGAGCCGTTAATGATGTTGAAAATTTTTCTGAGATTGACAGTGCGGTCGAACCGAAATCCCTCTTGTCCCTCTTCGGACTTGCGGTCCATCCCCGCTGAGATGTTGTCCGCGAAATACGTCACATATGCCAGCGAGTCATCTGGCAGATTTGCAGTAGTAAGGCTTTTTGCATGGTGATACCTGATCTGCTGCACGATACAATTGCCCATCTCGCCGGCGAAAGCAGCATTCTCCGGAGCAATCTCATCCTGAATGAAATCCGCCCCAAGCTTTGAATGGGTGCCGTGCGCAGAGCTGCCACGATACACGACCTTCCCCACATCATGGAGCATAGCACCGTATGTCAAGGCCAGTTTCTTATCTATCACGCTTCTCCCCCTCGGTCAGATACCACGGGGCATGCGGATGCTAGATGCATTGCACACCACCCATGCCCATGGACGTCTTGATGCCAATTCCAGAGAACTCTGAGAACTTCAGAAGCATCCGGACCAGTCCAATCAAAGGCTGGTTCCCACGACCCCTGAGCACGAGCGAGCCAGTAAAGGCAGGAATCTTCTGCTTATGACTAACATTTGAGAAGTACTTCGACCTGAGGTCATAGGTGGTCATCGATACGTTCTGTTGGAGGTACTTGATTGTCTCCGTATCCACCTCCTTGTCGCCGTCGTATACTTGGCTGAACCGCATCAGCAGGTTCTGCAGAATGAGTCTCTCATTGGGAATAAAGGCATAGCGACCGGCCTGCTTGAACGACGTTGGAGTCAAGAACTTTATGACCGAGCGATTGCTCGTGTCATTCTGTATGAGGTCGGTCAGATCCCTGAGCTCTATGCGCTCGAGCGATGCGTCATCCACTTCAAACGTTACGCCAGCACTTCTGAGTTCCACCTGGTCAATGCCAACCATCGGCATGACGATTTGTTGCGCTGCCTCTTCCGTAAGCGCATTGATGCGCCAGACAAAGCAATCCTCTCGCGCAGCAGAGACACAGTATTGGCTGTAGGGATTGAACGGCTGAGCATGCAGCCATGCCACGTAATCACTGTCTAGATGCTCGAAAAGTGCCCCCTGCAGAAACGGTCCGAGGGAGCCATCCCTGTATGCACCAAGGTTGCTTCCACTTGGCGCAGCCAAGGTCAAGCTCAGGCTAGCTAGCTGCTGCATCGCCCTCCTCCATTGTGCAAAAGCGCGTAACGAACAGAGCACAACGCCTGTCCACTAGCCAGCACGTGACATATCTGCACACAATATGCATTGTGCCGAACTAATTGGCTGACACACTTAGGATAAGCAAGCTGCACATACGCAGCTGCGACAAAAACGGCTAACGGTTACTCGGCAAGAGGATGAAGGGTCGGCATCTGATTCGCAATTACGTCAGAAAAGATGAGCCAAGTAATCGCGTCGAAAATGTTGGTATAGGTATGAACACGAGCATGACCCCTTGATAAGAGAGACGCCCATTCAGTGCAGTTTCTATTGCTCATCAACAAAAAAGCTATCGCTCCCCACATGCCCAGTTGATGTTGGCAGAACACAGCATCAACTGGGAGCTGCACAAGTCCGGCGTTATCACAGTCGAGAGACACGTCCTGGAGGTTATATACAGGCTTTGAGTGGTCGCCAAAGGCGTGGCTGGAAAAACACAGGTGCCGCCGTATTGCAAAGACGGGTGACCCCCCAGATGGCACAGCGACCGAACCGTCCTTCAAAACGCCGAGAACGGAACTCCTGCCCTACGCCTGTGTCTTGGCCTCGGGCGCAATGCCCACGAGCTCTCGCTCCGCTTCTGAGAGCGCCTCGTCGAAGAGGTGGCAGGCGCAGAGGTGCCCGGGCTCGACCTCACGCAGCTCGGGCGCGACCTCGGTGCAGACCCTCATGCACCGGCTGCAGCGCGTGTGGAACACGCAGCCCTCGGGCGGGTTGGTGGGACTGGGGACGTCGCCCTGCAGGATGCGCTTGTCCTGGATGCGCTCGTGACGGATGCGCGGGATGACGTCGAGAAGGGCCTGGGTGTAGGGGTGCAGTGGCCTCTCGAACAGCGCGTCCTTCTCCGCCAGCTCCATCTCGTGACCCAGGTACATGACCATGACCGTGTCGGAGATGTGCTTGACGACGGAAAGGTCGTGGCTGATGAAGACGTAGGACAGGCCCAGGTCGTCCTGGAGCCGCTCCAGCAGGTTGATGACCTTGGCCTGCACCGACACGTCAAGCGCGGAGACCGGCTCGTCGCACACCACGACCTCGGGCTCGAGCACGATGGCGCGGGCGATGCCGATGCGCTGGCGCTGCCCTCCGGAGAACTCGTGCGGATAGCGGTACTTGTAGGAGAGGTCCAGGCCCACGGCGCCCATGACCTCCTCGACGCGGGCGTCGCGCTCGGCCTTGGTCTTGTAGGTGCCGGCGATGTCGATGGGCTCGGCAATGATGTCGGCCACGGTCATGCGCGGGTTGAGCGAGCTGTACGGATCCTGGAAGATGAGCTTCATCTTCTGGCGCGCCCGTACCAGCGCGTCACCCGAGAGCGCGGTGAAGTCCTCGCCGTCCAGCGTGACCGTGCCCTCGGTGGGCTCCGTCAGACGCAGGACGCACTTGCCCGTGGTGGACTTGCCGCAGCCCGATTCGCCGACGATGGCGAAGGTCTCGCCCCTGTGCAGCTCGAAGGACACGTCCTCGAGGGCATGGACGAACTGTCGGGACTTGCCGAAGAGGCCCTTCTTGATGGGATAGCGCTTGGTGAGGTGCTCCGCCTTGAGCACGACGTCGTTCATGTCCCTGTTCCTGCCCATCGGCTACTCTCCCCAGCTCTTCGTGTACTTCCAGCATGCCACGAGGTGGTTCTCGTCACCCTCGACGGGCAGCATCCCGGGCGCGTGCTTGCGGCAGATGTCCTTGGCGAACGGGCAGCGCGGATGGAACGGGCAGCCGACCGGCATCTCGTTCAGCATCGGGACGTTGCCGGGAATGGCGTAGAGCGTGTCGACCGACGAGTCGAGCGACGGGATGGAGTCGATGAGGCCTCTGGAATAGGGGTGCAGGGGGTTGGTGAAGAGCTCTGGCGCCAGGGTGTACTCGACCTTGTGGCCGGCGTACATGACCAGGACCCAGTCGGCCATCTCCGAGACGACGCCCATGTCGTGGGTGATGAGCATGACCGCCGTTCCCAGCTCCTCGCGCATGCGGTCGATGAGCTGCAGGATCTGCGCCTGGATGGTGACGTCGAGGGCGGTGGTGGGCTCGTCGCAGATCAGAAGCGACGGACGCGAGGCCAGGGCCATGGCGATCATGATGCGCTGGCGCATGCCGCCCGAGAGCTCGTGCGGGTAGCTCTTGAAGACCTTCTCGGGCGCCGGGATGCCCACGAGGCGGATCATCTCGAGGGCACGTTCGTCGGCCTGCCTCTTGCCCATCTTGGGATTGTGGACCAGAAGGCCCTCGCGGATCTGCCTGCCTGCGGTCATGACCGGGTTGAGCGAGGTCATGGGCTCCTGGAAGATCATGCCGATCTTGCTGCCGCGGTACTGGCGCATCTCCTCGGCCGTGAGCTTGACCATGTCGACGCCGCCCAGCTCTATCGAGCCGTCCGTGACCTTGGCGGGCGGCTGGGGCAAAAGCCCCATGATGGAGAGCGCGCACATGGACTTGCCGCAGCCCGACTCGCCCACGACGGCCAGGGTCTCCCCCTTGCGCATGACGAAGGAGAGGTCGGTGATGGCCGGGAGGTGCCCGTCCTCGGTGAAGAGGGTGATGCTCAGGTTGTTGACGCGGAGAAGGACCTCGCGGGCCCGGTCCTCGTCGAGCCGCTCCTGAGCGAGCTCCCTGGCCTCGCCGCGATACTCCTCGGCAACGACCTCGGAGGTGGTGCGGTGCTTGCCTGCTGTGGTCATGTTCCCCCTCCCCTACGAGCGCATCTTGGGGTCGAGCGCATCACGCAGGGCATCGCCGAGCAGGTTGAACGCCATGACGGTGACGATGATGGCGATGCCGGGCACGACGCTGTAGTTGGTGTTCGACTGGATGTAGGGCTGGGAGGCCGAGATCATCTGGCCCCAGCTGGACATGGGCGGCTGGACGCCGAGGCCCAGAAACGAGAGCGAGGCCTCCGAGAGGATGGCGTTGGGGATGCCCAGCGTCGAGACGACGATCAGCGTCGATATGCAGTTGGGCAGCAGGTGCTTCATGATGATGCGCCAGCTCTTGCCACCCGAGAGGATGCAGGACTGGATGTACTCGGAGCCCTTGAGGCGCATGACGTCGCCGCGGACGAGACGCGCCGTGGACGTCCACATCAGAAGGCCGAGCGCCACGTAGAGGTTCACGAGGCCTGGGCCCATGACGAACATGACGACGATGGCAAAGAGCAGGAACGGGAAGCTCGAGAAGACCTGGATGGCGAACGAGACGACCGCATCTACCCTACCTCCGAAGTAGCCCGCGAAGACGCCGGCAAGGAAGCCTATGACCAAGGCGATGAGCTGGGACACGACGCCGACGGAGAGCGAGATGCGGCAACCGTAGATGACGCGCGAGAGTATGTCGCGGCCGAACTCGTCGGTGCCGAAGACGTGGGCCGACGAGGGTGCTGCCAGCATGTTGGAGAGCTCTTGGGCGTCGGGGTCATAGGGCGCCAGCATAGGTGCCAGCAGCGCCACAAGAACGAGCAGGGCGACCACGACAAGGCAGGCCACACCGAGCCTGTTGCGCTTGAAGATGTTCCAGCTGACCGCCCAGTAGCTCGAGGCACGCCGCCCGCCCGCCTGGGGCCCCTCGGCCTCCTGGGCCCGGACGGCGTCTTTCGCGATGCGCTCGGCCTCCTGGACCCTGCCATCGCTCTTGTCGCTTGAAAGCAGTGCCATTACTCCGCCGCCTCCCCTCCGAGTCGGATGCGTGGGTCCACGACGGCATACAGGATGTCGACGAGAAGGTAGACCACGACGCAGATGATTGCGATGTACATGACCCCGCCCTCGATCAGGGGCAGGTCGCGGGCGTTGATGGCGTCAAGCAGGAGCTTGCCCATGCCCGGCATGGCGAAGACGGACTCGATGAGGATGGAGCCGGTGAAGATGTCGCCCAGCTGCGTGCCCGCGATGGTGATGATGGGGATGAGGGCGTTGCGCAGGCCGTGAACCATGACGATGGACCACTTCCTGAGGCCCTTGGCCTCGGCCGTGCGCATGTAGTCCTGGTTCAGCACGTCCAGCATGGAGGTGCGCGTCACGCGCGCGATGGATGCCGCGTAGCGCGTGCCCAAGGCGATGACCGGCAGCACGAAGGCCGCTGCGGTCTTGACGCCCGAGAGCGGGAACCACCTGAGGTTGAGCGCGAAGATGATCTGGATGATGATGGCCACCCAGAACGACGGCGCCGATATGCCGAAGATGGAGAGGGCCATGAGGATGCGGTCCGCCGCCCTACCATGGCAGACGGCCGACACGATGCCAACCGCCAGGCCCAGGGCCAGGGCGAAGAGATAGGCGAAGCCCGCCAGCCGCACGGTGACCGCGAACGCGTTGCCCATCAGCAGGGCGACGCTCTTGTTCTGGGTGTACGACGTGCCGAAGTCTCCCCTGACCATGTTGGAGAACCAGGTGGCATACTGCTCGGGGACGGGCCTGTCCAGGCCCATCGTGTGCCTGACCTGCTCGATCGTCTGCTCGTCGGCCATGTCGCCCATCATGGTGCGGACGGGATCGCCCGGCACGATGTTGAGGACGAAGAACGTGATGGCGGAGATGCAGATCACCACGCCTACCGCCTGCAGGATTCTCTTTACGAGAAAGTCCCTCATTCGGCCTCTCCCCTCCTCTTGGTCGCGGGCCACGCGCAGGATTCCTCCCTAGGCCCCTTGCGCACGGCGGGGCGCCGCAGGCACGTGCGGCGCCCCGCCTGGCTAGCTTGCGTCGGCAGCTGCGTCTGGACGCAGGCGAACGGCGCGCAGGCTAGGCCGAGTAGTCATCCTTCGTGGTGTCGATGTCGACGTCGATCATGTGGTAGATCAGGTTGCCGACCTTGGCTCCCTTGACGTAGTCCTTGGCAACGAACTGGTTCTTGGGCCAGTAGAGCGGCAGGGTGGCGAAGTCGGTGCGGGTCAGGATGTTGTCGGCCTGCTTGTAGAGGTCGGCACGCTTGTCCTTGTCCTGCTCGATGCGGGCCTCTGCTACGAGACGGTCGAACTCGGCATTGTTGTAGAAGGAGGACTTCTTGGCGGCGTTCTCGCTGTAGAAGTAGGTGTACATGTGGTTGTCGGCGTCGGCATAGAGCGGGAACCAGCCCAGCGCAGTGACCTGGAGGCTGCCGTCGGCCCAGTCCTGGGCCCAGACGCCGTTGTCCTCGACCTGGACGTCGAGGGTGACGCCGATCTCATTCCAGTAGCCCTGGATGGCGACGAGCTGCTTCTGGCTGATGCCGTTACGGACCTTGGCGGAGAGCGTCAGGCCCGAGACGCCGGCCTCGGCGAGGAGGGACTTGGCCTTCTCGGGGTCGTACTCGAACGCCGCGGCGCTCTTGTCGAAGCCCGGGGTCTGGGGGGCCAGCCAGCCGGAGCATGCGATGCCCGCGCCACCGACGATGGAGTCGATGAGCTCCTGGCGGTTGATGGCGAGCGAGAGCGCCTGACGCACGCGGGCGTCCTGGAGTGCGGCATCGCTCAGGTTGAGGTTCACGAACTGGGTGCCCAGAGTCTCGTACTGGGTGATGAGGTCCTTGACGTCCGGGTCGTTCTGGTACTGCTGGAGCAGGGAGGCGTCGAGGTCGGTGTAGTCGATGTCGCCGTTCTTGAATGCCATCATCTTGGTGTTGAGGTCGTCGTAGAAGACGTAGCGCAGCTCGTCCAGGGCAGGCTCGCCATCGTGGTAGTCAGCGAACTTCTCCAGGACGACCTCGGTGGTGTCGTCGTTGGACTGGACCTTGTACTTGCCGGAGCCCACGCAGCTGGTACCGGAGCCCCAGGAGTCGCCGGCGGCCTCGCAGGCGGCCTTCGGGAAGATGTGGGCGTAGGAGATGCCCAGGTTGTTGACGAAGGTGACCATGGGATCGGTGAGGACGAAGGTGAAGTGGGTGTCGTCCTCGACCGTGAGGCCCTCGAGCTCGGTAGCGGTACCGGCAAGCATCTCCTTGGCACCCTTGATCTTGTCGTACATGTAGGTCGACTTGGCACCGGTGGCCGGCGTGAACATGCGCTCGAAGCTGTACTTGACGTCATTGGCGGTCAACGTCGAACCGTCATGGCACTTGATGCCGTCCTTGAGCTCGCAGTGCAGGGTGACGCCGTCTGCCTCGAAGCTGGGGATCTCGGTCAGCAGGCAGGTGACGAGCTCGTTGTCCTCGGTCCAGCGCAGGGGCGACTCGAAGATGGAGTCGGCGATGGAGGAGGAGGCGGAGTTGGTGGACTTCTGCATGTCCAGACCCTGCTTGGCGTTGGCCTGACCGAACTTCAGGACCTTCTTGGCGGACTCGGGGGAAGCCGTGTTACCACCGCAGGCGGCGAGTGCCGCCGTGGCAGCCGTACCGCCGGCAGTGAGCGCGGACGCCTTCAGGAAGCTACGGCGTGTGAGGTTCTCCATCATGGATCGCACCTTTCTCAAGACAGGCAGATGTGCCAATGCAACGCTATGCCCTCGATACTATGAGGCATCAATAGTTGCTTGAAGTGCCGCAGTCGGCAGGTGGAAACGTTTGCTTAACATTGCTATTCGGGGCAACCGGTTATCGGTCGGCGGATACCTCGGCCGGCCATCGAGGCCGGCATACGCACGGGGCGCGACCGGTCGTCGGGGCAGACAGGGCTGCCCGCCTGCGCACTAGCCTGTCGCAAATCGGATGACCACCAGTCCGCAGCGGGCCGGATGACCGCCAGTCCGCAGCGGGCCGGATGACCGCTAACCTCGCATACTTGGGCCTTGAGAACGATTTCATACGAGGTTAGCGGTCATGCGCTCAAGAGATCGAAGGCCCTGTGTTGCACACCCTGTACTGCACACAGAGAGGCGGGGTCGCCTTAGGGCGGCCCCGCCTGCACATGACATGCCATAGGCGGGCGCGCGGAGCGCCGGAAGCCGAGACGAGGCTACTCCTCGACGGGCGCCTCCTCGGACTCCTCGTCCTCCTCGGGCTTGTCCAGAGGCTTGACTTCGACCTCGACGCCCAGCGTCTCGGCGGCAGCCTTCATGGACAGGGAGATGCGACGACGGTCGAGATCGATCTCCATGACCTTCACCTGAACGGTGTCGCCTACAGCGCAGACCTGCGCGGGAGCGTCGACGTGCTGCTTGGCCATCTCGGAGATGTGGACCAGGCCCTCGACCCCGTCACCAAGGTCGACGAAGGCGCCGAAGGTGACGAGCTTGGTGACAGAACCCTCGACGATGGCGCCGACCGGGTACTTCTTGACGAGGGTACGCCAGGGATCCTCGGTGGTCTGCTTGAGGCCGAGGGAGATGCGCTCGCGGTTGAGATCGACATCGAGGACCTGGACCTCGACCTCCTGGCCGACCTTGACGACCTCGGAGGGATGGTTGACGTGGTTCCAGGAGAGCTCGGAGATGTGGATGAGGCCGTCGATGCCACCAAGGTCGACGAAGGCGCCGAAGTCGACGATCGAGGAGACGGTGCCCTTGAGGCGCATGCCCGGCTGAAGCTTCGAGAGGATCTCGGAGCGCTCGGCCTTGCGGGCCTCCTCGAGGACGACGCGACGGGAGAGGACGACGTTGTTGCGGTTGCGATCCATCTCGATGACGCGGGCCTCGATGCGGGTGCCCATGTAGGCGTTGAGGTCCTTGACGCGACGGAGGTCGACGAGGGATGCGGGCAGAAAACCGCGCAGGCCGATGTCGAGGATGAGACCACCCTTGACGACCTCGATGACCTCGCCCTCGACGTTCTCGCCGGCGTTGAACTTCTCCTCGACGCGGTTCCAGGCGCGCTCGTACTCGGCACGCTTCTTGGAGAGGATCAGGCGACCCTCCTTGTCCTCCTTCTGGAGGACAAGCGCCTCGATGGTGTCACCAAGGGCGACGACCTCCTCGGGGTTGACGTCCTTGCGGATGGAGAGCTCGCGGGAGGGAATGACGCCCTCGGACTTGAAGCCGATGTCCAGCAGAACCTCATCGTGCTCGATCTTGACGACGGTACCCGTCACCAGATCGCCCTCATCGAAGTCGGTGATGGTACCGTCGATGAGGCTGTTCATCTCCTCGTCGGACATGTCATCCAGAGAGAAGATGGACGAGTTCTGAATCTCACTCAAAGGTGGACCCCTTTCGAAAAACGGGGCCCCGATCAACATGATCGCTGCCGGGCGCGCGACGGATGCCTTGCGCAGTTGGAAACTTACATGCTCTCGGGGGCCTACAGATACAGGTGCACGGACGCGCTGCCCATGCACAGGACAGGATACCTTTACAGACGCGTGGTTTTCAAGCTGCGGAGAGGCAAATTACGTCGTTGATGGGCGATTTTCACGCCCAGACCAAATTTTCCTCTCGCCTTGGACACAATGGAGACGGACGTCTGGGCACACTTGCCCATAGCGCCCGGGACGGCCATGGCGCCCGGGACGGCAGGGCTGGTCTCGGCATGTCGCCCGGCGCGGGGCCTGCCACGGGACCCGACAAACGGAGGAGGGAGGCAACGCGGTGATCAAGGCGGTGCTCTTTGACCTGGATGACACGCTGCTCGACATCAACCTGTCGGCATTCATGGCACGCTACCTCTCGGGCCGCTGCCGGTTGCTGGCGTATGCCACGCGGACTCCCCTTCCCAAGGTGGTCTGGGCACAGGGACGTTCCTACCTGGACGTCGACAGGGGCGACCGCCAGGATGCCCTCACGAACGAGCAGTTCATGGCGGCTCGGATGGCCGAGCTCTGCGGCATTCCCCTGGGCGAGCCCGCCCTCGCGGACGCGCTTTCCTTCTTCGACGCCATCTACATCGAGCGCCTCAGGGGCGGCCTGGTGCAGGCTCGTCCCCGCGCGGGCGCCCGACGCACGATCGAGATCGCGCAATCCCTCGGCCTCGCCGTCGCATTGGCGACGCAGCCCGTGTTCTCGCTGGAGACGGACCTCGTGCGCATGCGTTGGGCAGAGGTCGATGACATCGACTTCAGGCTCGTCTCACATGCGGGAAACTCCACGCGCACCAAACCGAACGCCCACTATTACCAGGAGTTCTGCTGCACCTTGGGTCTCACGCCACAGGAGTGCCTCATGGTCGGAAACGACGCGGGACGCGACTTCGCGCGTCCCGACTGCGGGTTGCGCACCGCCTACGTGGGACACGGGCTGCCTGGCAAGGGGGTGTTCCGCGGAAGCATCCGCGAGCTGGGGGACCATCTGCCCGAACTGGTGGCGAAGCTGAATGCCGAGGACGCCGCAGGGACATAGGTGGGGCCCGTGACATGGGCCATGCGTGATGCGATACTGTCCGGAGGCGTCGTACCCCGACGTACCGCGCCCTGGCCTCGTCCGACCGACCACACGCATTCCAGCGTCCCACCCATACCAGGAGCACCCATGGAAGCATCCGCCTATCGCAACCACGTCGCCATCCTCGAGGAGGAGCTCGTCTGCGCCCTGGGCTGCACGGAGCCCATCGCCGTCGCGCTCGCCGCCGCGCTCGCGCGCGCCGCGCTGCGCGAGCGTCCCGAGCACCTGGAGGTCGCCTGCTCGGGCAACATCATCAAGAACGTGAAGAGCGTGACCGTGCCCAACTCGGGCGGCATGCGCGGCATAGAGGCCGCCGCGACGCTCGGGGCCCTGGGCGGCGATCCCACCGCATCGCTCGAGGTGCTGCAGGCCGTTCGGCCCGAGGACGTGGAGCGCACGAAGGACCTGCTCGAGGACCCTGGCTACTGCATCGTCGAGCTGGCGGAGGGCGTACCCAACCTGTACGTGCGCGTCAGTGCGGCGGCGGACGGCCACACGGCCGTCGCCTGCATCGAGGAGCGCCACACCAACGTTACCGAGCTCAGCTACGACGGCAGGCCCACCGTCGCCGCCGGCATCACGGCGACGACCGCAGGCGCACCGGGGACGGACGCAAATGCGGACTCTGCCGACCGCGGGGCCATCACCCTGGCCTCCATCTGGGAGTTCGCGCATGAGTTCCGGCTGGGGGACGTGGACGCCCTCATCAGTCACCAGATCGGGATGAACCAGGCCATCTCGAGCGAGGGCCTCTCGGGACGCTGGGGTGCCAACATCGGTTCGACCCTGCTCAAGAGCCGGCCTAACGACATCAGCACCAAGGCCCGCGCGGCCGCGGCGGCGGGTTCCGACGCGCGCATGAGCGGCTGCCCCCTGCCCGTGATGATCTGCTGCGGCAGCGGAAACCAGGGCATCACCTGCTCGCAGCCCGTCCTCGAATACGCGCACGACCTGTGGGCGGACCACGAGACGCTCGTGCGCGCCGTGGTCCTCAGCGACCTCACCGCCGTGCATGTGAAGTACTTCATCGGCGAGCTGTCCGCGTTCTGCGGGGCGGTCTCCGCCGGCTGCGGCGCAGGCGGCGGCATCTGCTACCTGCGGGGTGGATCGTTTGCCCAGTTCGAGGCAACCATCGTGAACACCCTGGCAAACGTGGGCGGCATCGTGTGCGACGGGGCCAAGCCCAGCTGCGCGGCCAAGATCTGCGCAGCGGTGGACGCGGCCATCCTAGGCTGCGACATGGCCCTGGCCGATGACAACTTCCTCGCGGGCGACGGGCTGGTGGGCAAGAACGCCGAGGAGACCATCCGCTCCATGGGCTATGTGGGACGCGTGGGAATGCACCCCACCGACGTAGAGATTCTCAACATCATGATCGGCAAGACGGACCTCACGGGCGCATGACACGGGAGCGGGACGGCAAGGGACACCCAGCCTCACGCGATGATGCGATAGCCGGCCTCGCTCACGACGTCCCTGTAGGAGTCGACATCGATAGGGTTCTTGGAGAGGACATGGGCTTGACGGCTTTCCAGGTCGACCGTCGCCCAGGTGCCGGCGATGGAATCAAGCGCGGCGGTGACGTTGCGCGCGCAGTGGTCGCAGGTCATGCCCGCCACCGTGAAGTCAGCCTTATAGGGATAGTGGCTCTCATCGGTATCCACGATCTTGACGTCCCTGAAGCGCCTGGCCGAGCTCTTGGCATCGCCCGAGCAGCAGCTCCGCCTGCCGGTGGCCGTTTCGATGATCCTGCGCGCACCCAGAGCGACGACTGCGAGAACGATCGCGATGATGATGAGATCGGCTGGATTCATGGAGGCCCCCTCTGGATATTTGTTTACCAGAGAGAACTATACCCGTTCTTCTCCGCACACGTCTCCGGCCTTCCCGAGCGACGTCCGTCCCGGCCCTAGTCCGTGAAGCCGCGATCGTCCAGCAGAGGTCCTGACGCGCCATCGGCCGCAGAGGTCGCCAGCTGGTCGCAGCGCTCGTTGAGCTCGGTGCCCGCATGGCCCTTGACCCAGACGAAGCTCACCTGGTGGGGCTCCTTGGCCGCAAGCAGGCGCTTCCACAGGTCCACGTTCTTCACCGGTTGCTTCTGTGCGTTCCTCCAGCCGCGCCTGAGCCACCCCGTCACCCAGTTCTTGTTGAACGCGTTGCAAACGTACTGAGAATCGGAATGGACCTCCACCTCGCAAGGACGCCTGAGCGCCTCGAGCGCGACGATCACGCCCAGCAGCTCCATGCGGTTGTTGGTCGTACGGCGGTATCCCTGGCTGAACTCACGGCGATGCATGACTCCCGCAGGGTCGCGGTAGAGGAGGACCGCCCCGTAGCCCCCGGGGCCGGGATTGCCGCGCGAGGAGCCATCGGTCCACGCCACGACGCGCATCGGCCCCGCGGCGACGCGTGGGCGAGGGGGGGCCGCCACCCCCTCTGCGCCAGGAGCCCGGCCCACATCCACCGACTCGCCCGCGGCAACGGGGCGACGCCGCTCTCGCATGAACTCGTCGAAGCTCGGCATCACTTGGCCTCCGCCCAGTTGGCGCCGTAGGAGACGTCGGCCAGGAGGGGCACGCGCAGCTCGCAGACGCCCTCCATGGTCTCCTTCACCAGCTTAGAGAGGACCTCGATCTCGTCCTTGGGGACCTCGAAGTCCAACTCGTCGTGGATCTGCAGCACGAGCTTGGACCTAAGGCCCTCCTGCCGCAGGCGCTCGGCCACGCGCACCATCGCAAGCTTGATGATGTCGGCGGCCGTGCCCTGCATGGGGTGGTTCATGGCCGTTCGCTCGGCGAAGGAGCGCAGCTGGAAGTTGCGGGCGTTGATGTCCCTGATGTGACGCTTGCGACCATACATGGTGACGGCATAGCCCCGCTTGCGCGCGAAGTCGACGCTCTGGTCCAGGTACGCACGGACGCCGGGGTAGGCCTCGAAGTAGCGGTCGATCATCTCCTGGGCCTCCGCACGGCCGATCCTGAGCGAGGATGCCAGGCCAAAGGCCTGCTGTCCGTACACGATGCCAAAGTTGACGGCCTTCGCCCGACTGCGCAGCTGCGGCGTGACCTCCTCCACCGGCACCCCAAAGACGCGCGCGGCGGTCGCCGCATGGAAGTCTGCGCCCGAGTTGAAGGCGCCCACCAGGTGCCCGTCCGCCGAGAGGTGCGCCAGGAGGCGCAGCTCGATCTGGGAGTAGTCACACGCCAGGAAGACCGAGCCCTCCGGCACGGTGAAGGCGGTCCGCACGCGATGGCCCAGTTCGGAACGTGTGGGGATGTTCTGCAGGTTGGGCGCGGAGCTCGAGAGGCGACCCGTCGCGGCCACGGTCTGGTTGAGAGTGGTGTGGATGCGCCCGTCGCGACGGATGTCGGCCGGCAGCGCGTCGAGGTAGGTGCTCTTGATCTTGGCACGCTCGCGGTAGTCCAGGATCATGCGCACGCGCCCGTCCTGCTGGGCAAGGTCCTCGAGGGTCTTGGCGTTGGTCGAATAGAAGCCCTTCTTGGTCCTCTTGAGCCCGAAGGTCGGCAGGCCCCACACGTCAAACAGCACGTGGGAGAGCTGCTGCGGCGAGTCCATGTTGAAGTCCTCGTCCGCGTCGGCCTTGATCGTGGCGACCATGCGATCAATCTCGGAACCAAGCTCCCGCGACTGCTCGGCCAGCCTGCCCGCATCGGCATGCAGCCCAGTGCGCTCCATCTGCAGCAGCACACGCAAAAGCGGCATCTCCAGGTCGCAGAACAACCCCTTCGAGCCATCCTCCTCAAGGCGCCTTGCCAGGAGCGGGCACAGAGCCCAGGCCCCCACGGCGTCGAGGGCGGCCTGGGGAAGCTCGTCGGTGGGCTCGGGCAGGGACATGTCCATCTCGCGCGACACGAGGTCGGCCACCGAGAAGGACGCGGCATCCGAGTCGAGGAGGTAGCCCGCCACCGCGACGTCGAAGACGCGGCGGTGGTCGACGTCCGTGACGTCGAGGGTGGCCCTCTCAGCCGAATCGGACGGGTAGACCTGGTGGACGAGGGCCTTGACATCGTCTGAGGCGACCTTGCCCTCACGCACCAGGCGCACGATGGCAAGGGGGAGGTCGTCCCCGTCGAGGTGCGCGAGGCCCTTCTCGGACGCCAGCCAAAGAACGGGTTGCGGCTCCTCATCGAAGAGCGAGGCCTGGCCACGCTTCCGCTGCGGCAGCTCGATGGCGGCACCCACCCACTCCCCGGACGCAAGGGCGTCCTCGAGGAGGGCGCGGGCGTCGGCACCGCCGATTGGCTCGGAAACGGGGAGCGAGGGCTCGCTGGCAGCCATGGGGACACTCCCCTCCCCCGCCCCCAGGCGAACCAGGCGCCTGATCATGCCCGTGAAGCCCAACGCCGAGAAGGCCGCGCTCACCTCGGCCGCATCGAAGGTCGGGAAGCGCGCGTCGTCGAAGTCGAACTCGATCGGCGCGTCGGTGCGGATGGTGGCCACCTTGCGGCTGAGCAGGGCGTCGTCCACATGGGCCCGCAGGCTCTCGCCCATCTTGCCCCTGACCTCGTCTGCGTGGGCGATGACCTCGTCGAGGCTGCCGTACTGCACGATGAGGGCGGCCGCCTTCTTGGGGCCGATGCCCGGCACGCCGGGGATGTTGTCCGAGCCGTCGCCCTTGAGGCCGTAGAAGTCGGGCACGAGGTCGGGTGTGATGCCGTGGTAGAGGTCGTCGACGGACTCCGGCGTCATGATAGCGACGTCGGAGACGCCCTTCTTGGTGGAGACGATCTTCACGTTCTCGGTCGCGAGCTGGTACATGTCACGGTCACCCGTGAAGAGCAGCATCTCGTAGCCGGCGGCCTCCCCGCGGCGCGCGAGGGTGCCCAGGATGTCGTCGCCCTCCCAGCCGGCCAGCTCGACCACGGGCACGTCGAGCGCCCGCAGCAGGTCCTTGACCATGGGAAACTGCTCGTGGAGGCTCTCGTCCATGGGCGGGCGCTGGGCCTTGTACTGGGGCAGCATGTCGATGCGAACCTGAGGCTTGCCCTTGTCGAAGGCGCAGATGACGCCATCGGGCGAGAACGAGTCGACGAGCTTGACGAGCATGTTGAAGAAACCGAAGAGCGCATTGGTCGCCCGGCCGTCGGGCGCGCTCATGGGCTGGCGGATGGCGTGGAACGCGCGGTGCATCAGCGAGTTGCCGTCGATGACGGCGATGGTGCGGCGCGTCGGGGCAGCGGCTGACGCGGAGGCGCTGGGTGGTGCGGGCTCGCCGATCGGCATGCTGGCAGACACGGCGCTGGCGGATTCGGGCGTTGACAGGTCTGGCATGGGTGATGCTCCTTGTGAGGTCGCGTCCCGGCGAGGGATGCCCCCCGCATGTACGGTGCACCCCATTGTAGCGGGCGGGGGCGACGCGCGGCATCAGCCGCGCATCGCCCCAGGACGGACGTACCGGGCACGACCCCGGTGCCGTGGCATCCCTCCCAACCCGATCGATGCCGCTCTGGCGGCTGCTACCCCTCGGCCACCGCCTGCATGGCGACGGCGCCCAGGTAGTTGACTGGCTGGCAGAAGTTGGGCTGGAAGAGGAAGTCGAAGGCGGCCAGGTCGTCGATGGTGTTGTGGTTGTGGATGGCGATGGAGACGGCATTGGCGGCCTGGGAAACGTCGTGGGGACAGGCGAACTGCGCACCCTTGACCTCGCGCGTCGCGGGATCCCAGGTCAGGATACAGGTCACCGGCTCGGTGGTGAGCATGAAATCCGGGCGGTAGTCCTGCACGAGGGTGGTTGAGCGCAGGCGCATGCCCAGGGCCTCGGCGTGGCCCGCGGTCAGACCCGTTGCGGCAAGCGAGAGGCCATAGAGCTGCACGGCCGAGGTGGACTGGGTACCCCGATACGCCTGGGTGGGCGCTGCTATGTTGGCACCGACAAGCAGGCCCTGGCGCACGGCGTTGGTTGCCAGCGGGATGTAGTCCGGCTTGCCCGTGGGGTTGTAGAGCACCGTCGCGCTGTCGCCCGCAGCAAGGATGTCTGGGCTCGGCTCCGCCTCGGGCGTGCCGTCGGCAGCGAGGGGCGTGGCGCGCATGTACTCGTCCACCTTGATGGCGCCGTTTGGCAGCATGTCGAGCATGCCGGAGAAGAGGTCGGTGCGCGGGAGGAAGCCCGCCGCCATGATCAGGTAGTCCACGCGGCGCTCGCGTCCGCCCGAGACCACGGTGACACCGTCCGCATCGGCCGAGACGCGCTCGACCACCTGGCCCAGTGTCAGCTCGACGCCATGGGCCGCATAGGCCTCCTCGACGAGCTTGGTCACGTCGGCATCGAAGTTCTTGGCCAAGACGCGGCCGAGGCCGTCGATGAGCGTGACCCTCGCCCCCATGAGGGAGATCTGCTCGGCCAGTTCGGCTCCGATGTAGCCGGCGCCCACCACGGCCACGGAGGCGGCCACGGCGACCTTCTCCTTGATGGCCCTGCCGTCGTCCCAGTTCTTGCAGCGCAGGACGCGTCCGATCCCGAGGCCTTCGGCCAAACCGGGGATGGGCGGAAGGACCGGCTTTGACCCCGTGGCCGCCACGATCTTGTCGAATGCCAGGGTGCCCGTCTCGCCCGAGTCGATGCCGCGCCAGGCGAGCGTCTTTGCGGCAAGATCGACGGACGTGACATCGCAGCGCATGTGCATGGTCGCGCCGAGCGAGGCCAGGGCCTCGGGGGACGAGTAGAACATGCGCCTGGGGTCGGAGACGTTGTTGCCCACCCAGAGCGCGATGCCGCAGGAGAGGAAGGAGAGGGTGTCATTGCGCTCGAACACATGGACCTGCCAGCTGGGATGCTGGGCCAGGATGGACTGGGTCGCGAAGGTGCCGGCATGGGTGCATCCCACGACCGCAACGACTTTCTGGTCGCATGCGGTGCGAGCGGACGAGGCGGCGGCGAGCGCGTCAGGGCTGGGGGCAGCGCCAGGCCCAAAGGCGGGCCTTGGGGTGGGACGGTCTGCGCGGATGTGGTCGGTGTGGTCGAACATGATGGGTTCCCTCCTGCTTGATGGCTGCGTGCTCTTGCTCGTGCCGCCGCCCGGCGACGGCGCGACGTCGGCGACGATGCCTCGCGCACGACGCCCGAGGCCCGATTCACGAGCCGCAGTACCCCTTGCGGTCTTCGGCGCCAATTATGTTATTAAATCTATAGCAATTATGGAAGAGGGACATGGGGAACGGGTGCGAGAGGAGCGCGAAGAGCGGCACGACAGGCGCGTTGCTGGACATGCAGCCAGGTCAGGGGATCATACGCCCTTCTCCGCAATCCAACGAATGGGATCCGTTGGTGTTGGGCCATGCGGTAGGCTGCCCGAGGAGCTACGTGAGGCGATGTGCGCGAAGGCCCCATGCGAGTCTCAATGCCTGGCCAAGTGTGCACAAGATGGCGAGCACCTCAAAATACCACGAGTCCAGAGACAAGAGGGTGCGATTGTGGCAGCATGGACTCGGTAGTGTGGCAGCATGGTCCCGGTATGCCGACTCAACGTTTTCTGTACTCAACGCCCTTTGCACTCAACGCTTCTGTAGTCTGGACACCCGGTAAGGAGAGAAAGCCCTCATGGCAACAGACAAGGTATCCGAGGAATACGGCAGCCTGGTATTCACCGATGCGGACATGCAGCAGCGTCTACCCAAGCCCACCTACAAGGAGCTGCGGCGCGTCATAGACGAGGGCAAGGACATCGACCTCGACATCGCCAACGAGGTCGCCCACGCCATGAAGGAGTGGGCGCTCGAGAAGGGCGCGACGCACTTCACCCACTGGTTCCAGCCCCTGACGGGCATCACCTCCGAGAAGCACGACAGCTTCATCAACCCCAAGTCCGACGGCACCGTTCTCATGGCGTTCTCGGGCAAGGAGCTGGTGCAGGGGGAGCCCGATGCCTCCAGCTTCCCCAACGGCGGCCTGCGCGCCACGTTTGAGGCCCGCGGCTACACCGTCTGGGACCCCATGAGCCCCGCCTTCATCAAGGACGAGGTGCTCTGCATCCCCACCGCCTTCATCAGCTACACGGGAGAGGCCCTGGACAAGAAGACCCCGCTCCTGCGTTCCGAGGTCGCCCTCGAGGAGCAGACGAAGCGTGTGCTGGCGCTCTTTGGCAAGGAGCCCCGTCGCGTCGTCACCACCTGCGGCCCCGAGCAGGAGTACTTCCTGATCCAGGAGGATGACTACAAGGCCCGCCCCGACCTCATCCTCTGCGGCCGCACGCTCTTTGGTTGCGAGCCCGCCAAGGGCCAGGAGCTTGAGGAGCACTACTTCGGCGCCATCCGACCCTCGGTCAACGCCTTCATGAAGGAGGTCGACGACGAACTCTGGAAGCTTGGCATTCCCGTGCGCACCAAGCACAACGAGGTGGCCCCCTGCCAGCACGAGCTTGCGCCCATCTTCGAGCAGGGGCCTCTCGCGATCGATGACAACCTGCTCACCATGGAAAAGCTCAAGCTCCTGGCAACCCACTACGGCCTGGCCTGCCTGGAGCACGAGAAGCCCTTCGAGTACGTGAACGGGTCTGGCAAGCACGACAACTGGTCTTTGTCCGCCGACGGCGAGAACCTCCTCGAGCCAGGAGACGACCCCGAGGACAACCTGCAGTTCCTGGTGTTCCTCGCCTTCCTGGTCGCTGCCGTCGACGACCATGCCGACCTGCTGCGCGCAAGCGTCGCCTCGGCGGGGAACGACCATCGCCTGGGCGCCAACGAGGCGCCCCCCGCCATCATCTCTGTCTTCCTGGGCGACGCCCTCACGCCGGTCGTCGAGGCGCTCATCAAGAAGGAGCACGCGGAGTCCCACGACCGCGAGCGCGTCGACCTGGGCGTCCCCGCGCTGCCCGACATCCTGCGAGACAACACCGACCGCAACCGCACGAGCCCCTTCGCCTTCACCGGCAACAAGTTCGAGTTCCGCATGTGTGGCAGCCAGCAGAACCTCTCGGACCCCAACATCATCCTCAACACCGCCGTGGCCGAGCAGTGCGACCGCTTCTGCAGCTACGTCGAGACCCACGGCGATCTCGAGTTCATGGCGGCGGCCCTGCAGTTCGTGCGCCACACCTTCCGCGACCACCAGCGCATCCTCTTCGACGGCAACGGCTACTCGCAGGCATGGGAACAGGAGGCCGAGGGGCGTGGCCTGCTCAACAACAAGACCACTCCAGACGCGCTGCCTTGCATGGTCGATCCCAAGAACATCGCCTTCCTCGAGAAGTACGGCGTCCTGACCGAGACCGAGACGCGCGCCCGCTACGTGGCTCAGGCCGAACAGTACGCCAAGCTCATCAACATCGAGGCCAACACCATGGTGTACATGGTGCGCCATATGTACCTGCCGGCGCTCTTCGACTACTCGGGCGACATCGCGACCTCCGTCGCCACCAAGGCCGAGATCGGCATCGAGAGCAGGGCCGAGAGGGAGGTCGTCACCACGCTCACGGGCGGCATCAACGAGATCTACTCCGCCGTGGCCGCCCTCGACGAGGACAACAGGCATGCGCAGTCCATCGAGGACTGTCGCGAGCAGGACGACTACTATCGTGACAGCGTCATCCCCAAGATGGTGACCCTGCGGGCGGCCGTCGATGCGATGGAGATGATCTGTGGCACCGACTACTGGCCCGTCCCCAGCTACAACAAGATGCTCTTCTACGTGTAGGGGAGGCGCGGGGGCGCCGTACGGCGCGAATGGGCTACCCTAGGGGGAGCATCCGCATAGACAAGGACGTCTGGGGGGATCATGCCCGCTCTCATCACGCACCACCTGTTTGGCGAGGAGGCAGTCTCGCTCCTGCCCGAGGGCATCGTCTCGAACCAGGAGGAGATGCTCTCGTTCCTATTGGGGAACCAGGGCCCTGACCCGCTCTTTGCGTGCTTCTCCACACGACCGGATGTGGCACGCGCCTGCCACCAGCTGGCGCACGCCATGCATAGGTCCCAGGTAACCGAGGCCCTCCTGGCGTTGCGCGACGCAGTGAGTCACCTGCCCGAACGGGACAAGACCATCGGTCGTGCCTTCGCCCTAGGCATGCTGGGCCACTACCTGTTGGACAGCACGGCTCACCCGTTCGTCTACGCGCAGCAGAACGCCATCTGCGAGGCGGGCGTAGGGCTGGAGGATGCGGGTGGCGACGTTCATGCCGTGATCGAGAGCGACATCGACTCCTGGCTCCTGTGGGCCTACCGTCACCAGACCGTCTCCGAACACCCCGTCTCGCTCAACCTCGCACGCACCGGTCGCATCGAGCGCGTGGCCGGTGCGATGGTCGCCCAGGTCGCCTGGCAGGTCTTCGGCCTCTCGATCCCCGCCAACGCCTACGGCGGGGCCGTAGGCGACTACGAGCTCGTCTACCGGGTCATCGATGACGGCAGCGGACTGAGGACGGATGCCATCGCGCTGGTCGAGCGCATCTTCCGCTCGCACTCGCGCGCACAGGCGCTGGCTCACCACGACACCACGAGCGACGCTTGCGCCGCAGCAAACCTCTCGCACCACGAGTGGCATGACCCCTACACGGGCGCCCCGAGCAGCGAGAGCTTCCCTGACCTGTTCTTCTCGGCCCTGGACCGCTGGGAGGCCATGGCCGAGAGCTACGTGAAGGGCGACGCCCGCGCGCTGCGTGCCGTCACGGGCAAGCGCAATTACGACGGGGAGCCCACGAGCGAGTAGCTTGGCCTCCGTCGCCGGGAGACTAGTCCTCCCATGGCTCCATCTCGTCTTCCATCTCTTCGACCATCCGACGGACGCGAGCGAGGTAGTCTGTCGTAGTGAAGGCCTCACCACGCTCCTGGGCCGCCTCGGCCGGCGCGGCCTCGCGCACCACACGCACGAACGACGTGATCAGCGGGATGAGCACGACCGTGAGCGCCGACGACGCACGTGAGGTCCCTGCGCACCATACGTAACACTCGGCTATCATGCGAGGGGAGCCCATCCCCTTCCCCGAAGCAACGTCCCGACCGAGGGAGACCCGATGTCACACGCACTCCAGAGGGTGCGCCGCACCCAGACCCAAGTCATCCTCCACGTCGTCTCGATCGTCCTCACCATACTCAGCCTCATCGTCGGCCTGATCGGGATCGGCGTCGTGGGGGCCTGGTTCGCCGGCGGGGCAGGCCTCGTCGACACCGACCAGTCGACGCTCACCGGCGGGCTGCTCACCTTCGCCGCCGCCGTGCTGGTGCTGGTCACGGGCGTGCTCGGCATCATCTCCAGCGAGGACTACTCCAAGGTGGGTCCGTATCGCGGCCTCTGCTACTCCGTGAGCCTGCTGATACTGCTCGTGCTGATCTATGGTTGGGCAAACGGAACGTTTTTGCTGTTCAACCCCCTGGTCCTGATGGCAACTACCATCTATGTGCTCATATGCTCGACCCTGGCCGACAGGGTGCAGAGCGAGTACGACCTGGGCATCAAAGGCGAGCTCATCATCCGCGACGCCACACAACGCACGCTGCACTTCCTCGCAAGCATCATCACCATCGAGGGCGTCATGTACCTCGTCGCGGGAGGCGTCGCCTACTATGTCCTCGATCAGCACCTCCTTGGTCCCGATGCGCAAGGGGGCGCCGTCGGCCTGCTGGGGCTGGTCAATCCTGGTGGCACGCTCACGCTCGAGACGCCTGCCGCGATAGCCCTGGCCATCGTCGCGCTGGGCATCCTTCGCCTGATGGTGGGCCTCTTGGGCATCCGAGGATCCAACCATCCCCAGAGGGTCACCCCCTTCCTGGCGGTGTGCCTGGCCGTCTCCGCCATACAGGTGTTGTCGTTCGTGGCTTCCGTGGCCCGTGCGGGACTGGGGGGCGCCAACTACGCCGAGACCCTGCTGTCGCTGCTGCTGTCCGGCACCTGCGCCCGCCTGTCCCTGCGCATACGCCAGGGCAGGGGCGCGTCCGGGGCGTCTCCCGCACGGCAGGGCTTCCCGACGCACCAGGCGTGACCCACACGCCCGCGTGCCCCGTCGTCGGCGTCCATGCGACTCCCCGACGAGCGCTAGCTGCGGTTCCCGTCCAACTCGTCCCGCTCGTCCAGCCAGGCTCGCAGGAGGGAGACGTAGCGTTCGTGATCATCGGCGTAGCACATATGCCGACAACCCTCGAGGAGCTCCCAGCGAGCGTTGGGCAGCGCATCGAACATGGTCTTGGCGATGAGCGGGGTGCAGAGGTCATCCGTTCCGCTGATGATGAGCGCGGGCGTCTGTATGTCAGGGAGCCGATCCGTCACATCCCATTGTGAAAGGGTGCCCGTGGGCATGAGCTCGTTGGGGCCCCAGGCCACCGCATAGGACTCGGCTCCCGAGCGCTTGGGCCTACGCAGGCACTCGGGCGCGTCGGGCCCGTAGCTGAGGTCGGCGCAGTGGAGCCCCATGTAGTGGTCGATGGCACGCTGGTAGGCTGCACCGGAGAAGTCGCCCGTCCCCTCGGCCTCCCTCAGGGCGGCCCACTCGTCCGCAGGAAGCTGGCGTGCCATGCGATGCTGCTCGCGGCCCCAGAGCTGTGAGGACGGCAACGTGCTCGATAGGACGACCGAGCACGCGCCACGGTCCGCCCCCACCGTGGCAACGTGGCGCGTGAGGTAGGTCAGGGCGAGCATGCCTCCCCACGACTGGCCCAGCAGATGAAAGCGCCTGAGATTCAGCCATGCCACCAGGGCCTCGAGCTCCCCCAGCCAGGTCTCGACATCCCAGAGTTCCGGATGGCCCTCCAAGTAGGACTTGCCGCAGCCAATCTGGTCATAGGAGACGATCGCCCGGCCGTCGTCGGCGACGCAATCGAGCAGCTCCATGTAGTTATGTGTGGAGCCCGGTCCCCCGTGGAGGGTGACGAGCGGCACCCTGCCTGACGCGAGCGACTCCTCGAGGTCGCCCACCACACGGTAGTACGTCCTGTGTCCCAGGTATGGCAGATACCCCTCGAACACCGCTGGCATCATGGGATCCCTTCCTCCGGGCCCCTACGGCTAGCGCGACTTCGTGGGCTTGCGCGCGGCTGGCTTCGCCGTGGTCCTGCGCCCCGTCGCCTTGGCCGTCGCATCGCACTTCGTCTTCGTCATCGCACCACGCCCCGCCTTGGCCCCACCCCTCACGTCGTCCAAGGCCTTTGCGGCGGCGGCACACGCGAGCTCGGCGTCCTTCAGGCCGGCCTCGGCTCGCTCCACACGCTCGTGGGCGCTCCTCTCGTTGGCGACCGCCTGCTCGACCGCCTCCTTGGCCTCTCCCGCAATCCACTCGGCGGACGACTGGATCCCTGCGGCCTCGTCGGCAGCCGCCTGGGCCTCGTCGGCCCTTCGGGTAAGCGCCGCAAGCTCTTCCAGCGCCCGATCGCGCTCGGACCAGGCGTCCCGCGCAGCCGCAGCAAGCTCGTCGGCACGGGCGACATGGCGAGCCACCGACCTGCCCTCGGCCTCGAGGCGCTTCGAGGTGCCCTTCACGGCCTCCACGGCGACGCTCAGCGCGTCGCGCGCTGCCGACAGCTCGTCCCTCTGCTGTGCAAGCAGGTCCTCGGCATGCTTGACGTCTGCCTGAGCGGAAGAGATGCGGGCGATCTGGCTACGCTCGGCAAGGCCCGAGCCCTCCAGCAGGCAAGGGAGCAGTTGACGGGCCTCCTCCTGCCACCAGCTCCAGTCATGGCTCACGTCATAGCCCCAGTATTCGAACGTGGCACCCAGGTTCTTCTCGGCAAAGAGGGCGTCGAGGGCACGCTGGGTCTCGATACCGCTCTCGCTCTCGTGGCGACCACAGACGAAGGCCATGGGCCTCTTGCGCAGGAGACCGGCGCACTTGCCTCGCGGGGAAAGGCTCCGCACCAGATCGACCGGCGAGAGGGACAGCCACTCCTCGGTGACGTCATCCGTGAAGGCACGCACGTCATAGGTGCCAGAGAGCGCCAGGAGCCCCCCGAAGAGCTCCGGATGGCGCAGCATCACAAGCGCCGCGTTCAGCGCGCCGATGCCGACTCCCGCCACGAGCGGCAGGTCCTGTGACGCGGCATGGGCCGACACGAAGGGCAGGAGGCCGCTGCGGACGTAGTCGAGATAGGGCATGAGGCTGCCCAGTCGATAGGAATTCCGGGCACCATGGGCGTACCAGCCCTCACTATCCACCGAATCGAAGCAGAACAGCTGAATCCGCCCGTCCTCGACGAACTCGGACAGGGCCTCGACCATGCCGCCGTTCTCCCAGCTCGTGCACGAGGCGTCGCCCTCGGGGAAGACGACGGTGGGACGGCCGGCCTCGCCATAGACGATGACGTCGAAGTCCTTGTCCATCTCGTCGCAGTGCAGGGTGCATTCCTTCAGCTCCATGAGGCGTCCTCCCTCTCGCAGCGTAAACATCGCGATAGCGCTCGCGGCATGCGCTCGCGGTCTCCATCCATTGTGCGACAAGACGCGTGACGCGACCACAGGATTTGTCCCGCGCCAACAAAAGTGCGCCCGTCCGTCTCGCTATCCCGGAAGCTGGCCTGTCGCAAGAATGTGGTCGAGCGCCGTCTCGTCGAGCACCGTCACGCCCAGGGCCTGCGCCTTGGCGAGCTTGGAGCCTGCGGCGGCGCCCGCGACCACGAAGCTGGTCTTCTTCGAGACCGAGCCCGATACCTTGGCGCCCAGGGCCTTGAGCCGGCTTCCCGCATCGCCGCGGCTGTACTTCTCGAGCGTGCCCGTCAGCACGAAGGTGAGGCCGTCCAGCGTCTGGGGACGCTTAGGCCCCTCGCCGAAGCCCTCCTGCTCGAGCGAGACCCCAGCCGCGCGCAGGCGCTCGACCACGGCGATGTTCCCCTCAACCGAGAAGAACCCCCGCACCGACTGGGCGATCTTGGGGCCTATGCCATCGACCTGGGCCATGTCCTCCTCCGTCGCGGCCGCGAGCGCCTGCATCGAGCCGAAGCGGTCGGCCAGGAGGTTTGCGACGCTGGCGCCCACGTGGCGGATGCCCAGGCCGAACAGGACGCGCCCCAGACCCGCGCGCTTCGAGGCCTCCACCTGCCCCATGATCTTGCCGGCGATGGTGGGTCCCACGACGATGCCGTCGCCCTCCTCGTGGCCCTTGCCGGCCGTCTCGTACACGCGACCGGTGTCGACGGCGGCAAGCGTATCGACGTCAAGGCGATCGTAGTAGTCCGCGACGTCCGTCAGGATGCCCTGCTCGACCATGCGGCCCACGATCTCGTCGCCTAGGCCGTCGATGTCCATGGCATTGCGGCTCCCCCAGTGGATCAGGCGCTCGGACGCCTGCGCAGGGCAGTCTATGGACACGCAGCGCCAGGCGACCTCGCCCTCCTCGCGCACGACGGGACTACCGCAGCTGGGACAGGTCTCGGGCATGTCCCAGAGGGGACGCGCCTCGTGCTCGGTGGCGAGGGGGCCCTCGGTCACGGGCCCCACGACCTCGGGGATCACGTCGCCAGCCTTGTGGACCACGATCGTGTCGCCCTCGCGCACGTCCTTGCGACGGACCTCGTCGATGTTGTGGAGCGTGGCGCGGGCTATGGTCGACCCTGCGACCACGACGGGATCGAACTCCGCGACCGGCGTCAGCACGCCCGTGCGTCCCACCTGCACGCGAATCTGACGCAGCACGGTGCGCCTCTCCTCGGGCGGGAACTTGAAGGCCATGGACCAGCGCGGCGCGCGGGCCGTGAAGCCCAGGGCGGCCTGCCCCGCGAAGGAGTCCACCTTCACGACGACGCCGTCGATGTCGTAGTCGAGCTCCCCTCGGTGCGCCAGGGCATCGACGCAGAAGCGACGCACCTCGCGTGAGCTCTCCACGCGGCGGGCGTGCGGGTTCACGCTGAAGCCGCAGTCCTTGAGCCATGACAGGAAGTCATGCTGCGTGTCTATGGCAAGCGGACTCTCGTCGGCCACGGCGTAGATGAAGGTCTCCAGGTCGCGGGCCTTGGTCACGCTTGAGTCCTTCTGGCGCAGGCTCCCTGCGGCGGCGTTGCGTGGGTTGGCGAAGGGTTGACGCCCGGCGGCGTCGTTCTGCTCGTTCAGGCGGACGAAGCTGTGCTTGGGCATGTAGACCTCACCGCGGACCTCGATGGAGACACCGAAGCCGCCGCCCGCGATGCGTCCCATGCCAGCGGACGCCAGCGCACGCGGAATGTCCTTGATCGTGAGGGCGTTGGCGGTCACGTTCTCCCCCGTGGTACCGTCACCACGCGTCGCCGCACGCACCAGGGTCCCGTCGCGGTACGTGAGCGCTATGCCCAGGCCGTCGATCTTGAGCTCGCAGGTGTAGGCGACAGGGCGCTCGGCGGTGGCTCCCAGGGCCCCGTCGGTGCGCGCCAACCACTCGTCCAGCTCGTCCAGGCTCATGGCGTCGTCGATTGAGTACATGCGCTGGGCGTGGCGGACGGGTTCGAACTGGTCGCTCACGTAGCCACCGATGCGCTGCGTGTAGGACTCGGGCGAGACGAGTTCGGGGTGGGCCGACTCGAGAGCCTGGAGCTCGACGAGGAGGCGATCGAACTCCGCGTCCGTCATCTCGGGGTCGTCCAGCGCGTAGTAGGCATAGGCGGCGCGGCTCAGGATGCGGTTGAGCTCTGCCACGCGTGCGACGGGGGTCGAAGCCGAGCCGAGGGGTGCCGAGGCGGCGGGGCAGGCGCTCACAGACGGGGCGTCGGGGGCTTCCGGGGCACCGATGGCAGGGGGGTCGTCGAACAGGGACGTCTGGGGCGTATCGTCTGACATGCGGTGCTTCCTCCCGCGCTCGTGGGGGTGCAGGTCCCTGGCGGCACCTGCGGCTGGTCTCTTCGGAGTGCGATTATCGCATGGAAGTGCAGGCTTCAGCCATTGTCGCGTGCACGCGTTTTCGAAATGTGTGCACGCGGCATTTCGCGAACTGGGCAAACGCTAAGATCGTGCACACGGTTTCAAAACGTGTGCACGAGGCATCGACTAGGTGCAAGCCCTCGCCCCCGCCCCGCCGCTCGATCCGCCGCCCGACCTTCCATCACACAACGGAGGAGCCATGGACCTTCTGTTCGGCACCGACCCCCTGCCCGATGGCAGCCCTTTGCCCAATACGGGATCCCTGCTCAGCATCAGCCCCCGACTTGCGGACGACCACCTGGACGCATGGCTCGACCTTCTCCCCCCAGAGACGATCGAGCGGATGGAGCGCATCGACAAGAGCCCAGAGCTAGCCGATGGCACGTCGTTCTTCCCGCCACGTGAGGACGTGCTCAACGCGCTACGACTGACCGACCCCGACGCCGTACGCGTAATCATCCTGGGGCAGGATCCGTACCACGAGCCTGGACAGGCCATGGGGCTGGCGTTCAGCGTACGCGCGGGGACCACGTACCCACCGTCGCTGAGAAACATCCTGAAGGAGCTTCGGGCGGACCTGGGCCACGAGGCCCGAGGCGGTGACCTCACCCCCTGGGCCCGGCAGGGCGTCCTGCTCCTGAACACGGTGCTGACTGTCCCGTGCGGCAAGGCCAACGGCCACGCCAGGCTCGGCTGGCTGGACGTGACCTCGGCCATACTGGATTGCGCGCTGACGAGGACGAGCCGGCTGGGGCACCATGTCGTGCTGCTGTGCTGGGGAAAGCAGGCCCTGGCCTATGCCCAGGGCTCGCCCGCCGCCATGCTGCCCAGCACGCATATCGTTGCGTCCACGCATCCCTCCCCGCTCTCCGCCAGACGCGGCACCAGGGACCTTCCCGCCTTCATGGGAAGCAGGCCGTTCTCCATCACCAACGCGATCCTCGCGGACCATGGCGAGGAGCCGGTGGATTGGTGCACGGTGTAGGCCATCCGACAACGGACCAGACGAGCCTCCTCATACCACTGTGCCTGCGGGAGGGCTCGGCCCCGGATGTCGCGCTCGTGGTCTCGCTCCGCGAGAGCGGCAACTACCGGGGGACCATCCTCACGATGCACCAGGCGTACCTCGACGCACGCCTGATCTGTCGTCCGGGGGAGGACTGGCTCACGGCGCGGTTACCGCGCCGTGGCGCACGCCCTCGCCACCCGGCCCGGCAGTCACGGCCTCACTCGATGCCCTTGGCTCACTCGATGCCCTTGACCTTGTAGCCGGCGCCCTCGACGGCCCTCTCGAGCGCTGCGTCCTTGACGAGCAGGCCGGCATCCAGCCTGGCGGTGCCGGAATCGAGGTCGACGACGACGTTCTCGACGCCCCTGACGGCCTCGAGCGCCTCGGTCACATGGGCCGCGCAGTGCTCGCACATCATGCCTTCGATGCTCAGGGTCCTTGCCTTCATGTGGGTCTCCTTCTCCTTGCCGTCATTGCCTTTGTCGCCATTGCCACCATAACCGGCCTGCGCGGCCTCCACGGAGCTCGCGCCACCAGAGCGGTCGGTAGCGGGGATGGGGGAAGTGGAGGCGCTCGCAGGGACCGCCGCACTCCCACGCGGCTCCCAGCGGAAGAGGCGCAGCGCGTTGCTGACCACGAACACCGAGCTGAAGCCCATGGCAGCCGCACCGACCATCGGGTTCAGCGTGATGCCGAAGGGCGAGAGCACGCCCATAGCCACGGGAATGCAGACGGTGTTGTAGAACAGCGCCCAGAACAGGTTCTGCTTGATGTTTCGCATGGTCGAGAGGGACAGCTCGATGGCGGTTGCGACGTCGGCCGGGTCGCTGTGCATGAGCACGATGTCGGCACTGCCGATCGCGACGTCCGTGCCAGCACCAATGGCAATGCCAACATCGGCTCGGGCCAATGCCGGGGCATCATTGATGCCGTCGCCGACCATGGCGACACGATCGCCTCCCCGCTGCAGCTCGCGGATCTTCTGCTCCTTCTGGCCGGGCAGCACGCCAGCGACGACCTCGTCCACACCCACCCGGGCGGCAATCACGCGGGCCGTCGCCGCCTGGTCGCCCGTGAGCATGACGGTCCTCACGCCCAGGGCGCGCAGCCGTGACACCGCATCGGCCGAGCTGGGCTTCACGACGTCCGTCACGCCAAAAAGGCCCAGCACGTCGCCGTCGGCGGCAGCGAAGAGAGGGGTCTCGGCGGAAGCGGCCATCTCGTCCGCGCGGACAGCCAAGCCGGACGCGCCGACGCCCACCCCATGGTCCGCCATCAGGCGGGCATTGCCCACCAGCACGTGATGGCCCGCGACGTCGGCCTCGAGGCCCCCGCCGGCAACCTGTACGAAGTTGTGCACGTCAGCCTCGGAGGCGATGTTCCTCTCATCCGCATAGCTGACTATGGCCGCAGCCAGCGGGTGCTCGCTCATGCGCTCGACGGCCGCAGTCAGACCGATGAGCTCGTCTTCCGACACGCCGTCAGCCAAGACCGCATCGCTCACGCGAGGCGCGCCCTCAGTCATGGTCCCGGTCTTGTCCAGCACGACGACGTCCAGCTTGCAGGCGGTCTCCAAGGCCTCGGCGCTCTTGATCATGATGCCGTTGGCGGCCCCGCGCTCCGTGCCCACCATGATGGCGGTGGGAGTGGCCAGGCCCAGCGCGCAGGGACAGCTGATGACCAGGACGCTGACCGCATGGTTGAACGCCACGGCAAAGTTACCGGGCGCGAAGACAACGAGCCAACCCAGGAGCGTTACCACGGCCACCGCGATGACGGCGGGCACAAAGACGCCGGCGATGCGGTCGGCCACGCGCTCGATGGGTGCCTTGGTGCTGGTGGCCTCGTCCACCAGGCGGATGATGCCGGCGAGTGCGGTGTCCTGGCCGACGGCGGTCGCCTCCATCTGGAACCAGCCGCCCTTGGTGACAGTCGCACCGGTCACGGAATCGCCGACGGCCTTTTGCACGGGCACGGGCTCGCCGGTGATGGCGGACTCGTCCACGAGGGCCTCCCCCTTGGTCACGACGCCGTCCACGGGGACGGCCTCGCCCGTACGAACGACAAGGGTCTCCCCTGCACGGACCCGTTCCGTGGGCAGTTGGACCTCGACGCCGTCACGTACGACCGTCGCGGTCTTGGGAGCCAGGTCCATGAGCGCGCTTATGGCACTCGTGGTCTTGCCCTTGGCCCGCGCCTCGAAGTACTTGCCCAGCGTGATCAGCACGAGAATGGTGCCGGCCGAATCAAAGTACAGGCCATGCATCATGGCATGATGCGCGCCCTGCATGTCCATGGAGCCCAGGGCCAACGCCATCTGGTATACGCCCACGAGGCTGTACGCGTAGCTTGCCGCCGACCCGATCGCGATGAGCGAGTCCATGTTGGGCGAAAGGTGCGCCAGCGTCTTGAAGCCCCGGGTAAAGTAGCTGCGGTTCACGAACAGGACCACCGTGGCAAGGAGCAGCTGCGTCACGGCCGAGGCCATCATGCCCTCCATGCCCACCAGGCCCGGCGGCTCGGGCCATCCCAGCATGGGTCCCATGGCCAGGTAGAACAGGGGCACGCCAAAGACCAGTGACCACAGCAGCTGGTCACGCCTGGCGCGCGTCGCCTTGTCGGCATTTGCCTGTGGGTTCACGAACGCGCTGGGCGAGGAGGACGCGGCATCGCGACTTGTAGTCCCCTGCCCTCCCTGCCCAGTGGGCGACATGCCGCTCGCGGCGTCCGAGGCGGCACCTGCGACGCCTGGGGCGACAGCGCCCGCGCCTGCCGAGCGCGGACTCGCGCCGTAGCCCGCCTTGTCGATGGCCGCCACGACCGCGGCGACGGTGGCGGGGTTGCCGTCGTAGTCAAGCTCCATCGAGTTCTTGAGCAGGTTGACGTTGGCCTCGGTGACGCCCGGCACGCCCGAGGCGGCCTTGCCTACGCGAGCCGAGCACGAAGCGCAGGTCATGCCCATGATGTCAAGGGTCTCCTTCATATGCGGTCCCATCTCCCCCTTTGCGCGGGTTGATCTACATGAACTTCCTGAGGAGTTGCATGACCTCGTCGACGGCCTCGGTGTCGCCGGCCTGAACGCGCTCGACGACGCAGGTCTCCAGATGATCCTGCATGATCTCGCGGCTGACGGCCTTGACGGCCGACTGCACGGCAGCCAGCTGGGTCAGCACGTCTGCACAGTAGCGGTCATCCTCGACCATCGACTTGATGCCTCCCAGCTGGCCGATGGCCCGGTTGATGCGGCAGGCGACGTCACGCTTGAGCGCCTCGGAGCGCGGCGTTGCCTTCTGGTGGCAGCAACCCTCGGATGCTGGAGACGCGTTCTTCTCGGGCATGGGCACTTCTCTCTCTTAATACCCCTTAGGGGTATGTATCACTGACATGAACTATACCCCTTGGGAGGTCTCTATCACCAGCGGCGAACGCGTTCCAAGCGGGTGGGGGCTGCGTCCTGCCGTTCGACGCTTGCGGACGATTCCGTGCCTTCCCGAAGGCCCCGGAAGAACGTCTGCAGGCACAGAGGACGTTTGCGAGACAGGCCCACACCCTGAAGGGGTGCGGGCCTGCCGAGTCGACATACCTGTCATGTGCCTTACGTCTGCAGACGGACGCGCAGGTGCGGCGATGGGCGGGCGATGCGGTTCCGAACGCACGGCCACCTAGCTCTGGGTGGAGTCTCCCGAGCCCGTCGTCCGTCCGGTCGTGTCCAGCGAACCGCCGCGGTCGTTGTAGAGGTACTCGTAGATCTGCCGCAGCATCTCCTCACGGCCGCTGGTCCCCCTGTCATCGCCGTCGTCGCCGCTGCCGCCACCATTGCCGTAGCTGTTGCCATGGCCGCCGTTTCCGTCTAGGCCATTCTCCCGCAGCTGCTCCTGCCGCTGGCGCTGCTCGGCCTGCTCCTTCTGAAGCTCCTCGTCGGAGCCCAGGGTGACACCGACGGTCTTCTCCTCGCTGCCACGCATGAAGGTGACTTGGACGGTCTCCCCGATGGCATGTGAGCGGACGTTGAGGATCATACCGTCGGCCGAGGTGATGGGCTCCCCGTTGACTGCGGTGATGATGTCGCCCTTCTCGATGCCGGCCTGGTCCGCCGGGCTGCCCTCGGTGACCGCCGCGACGTAGGCCCCCTGGTTGACCGAGAGCTTGTTCCTTTCGGCATTCTGCGCGTTCACCGTCTGCATGGACAGCCCGATGTAGGCGTGCGTGACCGTCTCGCCGGCGATGATCTTGCTGGCCACCTGGACGGCATAGTTGCCGGGAATCGCGAAGCCGATGCCGGCGAACGAGTCCGTGTCGGACGAGAAGAGCGTGCAGATGCCGACCAGCCTTCCCTTGTCGTCCACGAGGGCGCCACCGGAGTTGCCGGGATTGATGGCCGCGTCGGTCTGGATGAGGTTGGTGTAGAGGGTGTTGCCCGAGGCAGACTCCATCATCTGGTTGCGGGCGAGCGAGCTGACGATGCCGGACGAGACGGACTGGTCGAGGCCGAAGGGGCTGCCCACGCTCATGACCCAGTCTCCCACGACGAGCTCGTCTGAGTTGCCGACCTCGATGGGACTCACCTCCGCGCCGTCCCAGTCGACATGGATGACCGCCAGGTCCGATGACGAGTCGGACCCCACCAGCGTCGCGTTGTAGCTCTTTCCGTTGTACGTGACGGAGATCGACGTTGCGCCCTCGACCACGTGATAGTTGGTGATGATGTTGCCGTCCTT
>ERZ773006.171-NODE-171-length-37291-cov-6.09536_pt1 | contig 37291 bp, 40 predicted proteins | sample MGYA00580843_ERZ773006 | MGnify/ENA primary metagenome ERZ773006 (study PRJEB29015, sample SAMEA2738011) | human oral metagenome | biome: human oral; feature: human-associated habitat; material: dental | place: China | collected 2052 ...
GATGTTTAATGAGTGTTTCAGACAGACTTTTACTCAGAAAAAGAGCCATTATAGAAACGGTGAATGATGAACTTAAGAACATTGCACAAGTAGAGCACTCCAGACATAGATGCTTTGACAATTTCATCGTCAACTTATTAGGAGCCATTGCCGCCTATTGTCTGTTTCCAAAGAAGCCTTGTATTAATAATGTACAAAGGACTATGGATACACAGCCTGCATTGTTCTGAATTCGTCGAACTCACGTTATTTACTACTGAAGCGACGAGCTTTGTCTTGCAGCTGCTGTCTCTGCTCAATCTCATTAAGAGAGACAGACGCTGGGATGCCCTCTACAGACAGGCGATCGAGCACATCCGTCAATCGCTCAATGAGCGTATCCTTATAGGAGTCTTTCGTAACGCCTCGCACGTCGTTAACAGATGGCGTTACGTACCCACCAGAAGCACGTCCTTGTGCTTGCTGAATGAGAAACTTATTCATGTCGAGCGTGCGAATGGTTCCAGCACGCTGTGCACGGTCGATAATGTCAATGAATGGAGCTACGGTAGGATTCTTAACAGCTGCATTCGAAGCGACCCACTCCTTACTATGCCCGTACCCACCTTCTCCGACGATGACGGTTGGTTTATCGATAAATCCACGCCTGTCAGGGTCGTAGTCGGCATGGAACATCTTTCCATCCTGCTTGCCAAGATTAGTAAGCGCCTGTTGACGTTCCTGTTCATTGAGTAAACTGTCATTCTCAATCTTCTTGCGACGTGCGGCATACTGATCTTCGAGAGTGTCAAGCCCGTATTCCTGTCGGGCCTACACTTTACGCTCTTCAAGTTCTTTTACCTTTGCAAGCTCTTTATCCGCATATTCTTTAAGAATATTCTGCCGTGCAGTTTGATAAGCAGTTTCTACATTATTAGTATCCTCTCCATTTTGTTTAGCCAACTGGAGAGCCGCTTGATAATATCCGTTTAGAAAGTCAAGTTTTACATCTCGTTCTTCCTGCAGAGTCTGCGTTTGCTTCACTGCCCCTTGCTCGGCTATCTTATTCATTAATTCCTGATACTTCTCTTCTGCAGCGATACGGCTCTCGGCTAATCCCTGTTCAGCTTGCGTAACATTCTTCTCTTGTGAGCTAACAAGTTCTTTCTTGAGCCGTAGCACGAATAGTATTACCTCGCATAACATTAATAGCAGCTGCGACGAGTAGATAAACACCTTTGAGCGTCGTCACAGCAGATGTCCATCCAGCTATAGCAATCTTTGTGACTGCCGTTTGTGCTATCCAAGTTCTGAAAGCAGTATTAAGAACCGTCATACTGATAGTGAGTCCTGTAATAGCTAAACCAAGTGCAGCTGAAGCCTTACGATGATTCATAAGCCAGACAATGCACTCCATGATACTAATCTTCATCGAGCCAAACGCATCTACGGCTTTCTCCTTAAGAGGGAGTAAGGCTTCTCCTAATTGTAACTGTTTGTTTTGAAGTTCAGTAGTTTTTTGAGCAGCACGATCAGCAGCAGAGATGTAGGTTCCGCCTGCTGATGCAAGATTCTTCTCGACGATAGAGGCAACTCCTTTTATAAAGTCTCCAGTCTCTTTTGTCTTTTCAGAAATTTCCGCAGCCGATAGTCCGAGATTATCAAGGAGCATTGGAGACTTACGACCAAGACCTGTTACGATAGAGTCAACCATATAATCGAGAGACTGTCCCGTCTGCTGCGCTTTAAGCTGTGCGAAAGACAGGTATTTACCAAGGTCTTCGAGAGGGATGTGAAAGTCTTTAGCTTTCACGGCAGCCTTCATAAGTTCTATGTCACTGACAGTTCCCTTTGTAGCTTTTCGAAGGCTATCAAGTAATCCTGGTTGATCAAGTCTGCGGAAGGCGTGAATAACACCATCAGCAGATTCAGCCATACTGATACCTTCAGCAGCGAATTCCTTTACCTTTTGGAGAGCTTTCCCTGCCAGTTCTGCAAAACGGACAAACATTTCACCACGAAAGAAAGACATGGTTTGTGGTTCGCTGTATTTCTCTACAAGACTTTTGGACGCATCGGAAAGCTCGCCCATACGTTTCCTAACATCAGAGAGGCGACTGGAGAGCTTGTTCCAATCTTCAGGATTAATAGTTTTAGACGTGTTGTCAAGCTGTCGTTGAAGGCTGCGTGCTTGTTGACGTAGCTGCGCCATAGTGAGAGCATTGAGGTCGAGCGCTTTCGTCTCGGCAGCAATCTGTTGTTTGAGGTTACGGATCTGCGCTGCATTCTTGCCATACTCTTCACGTCGTTGTTTCCACGAATCAGTATTCTTTTTCCCTGCAAGTTCGAGAGATTCCATTTGACGTTGGAGTGACTTATTGCGCTCTCCAAGGTTATCAATTTCCTTAGAGAACTTACGAATATTCTGCTGCGCCTTGTCTGCCTTAGCATTTACGACGAGTGTTACCTCGTCTTCAGATAAATGTTTTGCCATAAATAAAATTGTCTGTTATTACCTTTTGCAAACAAAGGTAATAACAGACAATAAAGCAGGAAAGGACAAAACTATTTGTCTATCTGCTGAAAGCAAAGAGAAAAACGGGTATTCCTACGAGGGGTGTAAAGAGTATGCAGCAACCAATGTAAATAAGGCAAGCTCTCCAGCACCAATCGTCAGCCTTTATAAAGAATGGCATTGTTATCAGCGTTATGATTATTTCGAGAAATATCCACATAGTTTTTGTTTTTAGTTCCTGTGACAAAGATAGGCAATATCCTTAAAACGCACAAGTAACAGTCTGATTTATTTACTTTCTATTGCATGGGACAATTGATTATGCAGAGAGTTGCGAACCTCGTCGGTAAACCTATAGCGTAGCTCTGGGAATACGTGTTTGTAAAGAATAGGCCAAACAAGTTTATTATAAAGATTAGACTGTCCTTGTGCTCTTTTCCCTTTAGGTTTTCGATATTGAATATCAAGAAAACGAAGGTGCAAAGGAATAAACAAGTGCAACTCATACGACCCATCAGAGATTTGCTTTGAAGAAGCTCCGCTTTGAGCAAAGCGTTGGAGTTCGCCAGAGCGCACCTGAAAGACAGAAACGGCTGGTCTCCATGCTGCATAAAGGCGGTTGACAGCATCTGTCATTGTGTTATGAACGAATTTCTTTCGTATAAGACTTTCTGTAATCATAAAGCAAAGATAGTTGATTTATAAAAGAGATTAAAGGACGAGGAACAGTACGCTTCACAGCGTACTGTTCTCTTTGATTGGAAATGCTAAAAAATTATATCTCACGAAACATCCATTTGAATTCTAAACCTTGCGCACCAGGGCGATTGCAGAAGTTATATCCTGCCTTGAGAAGAGCAGCGAATATTTGCTCTGCACACACCTTGGAAGAAGGGTCTATATTGCGAATAGCATCTACTACCTCGAGGGTAGAGAAGAACTGAGTAGCTTCTTCTGGTGTCGAAGCTGGACGGTAGGTTGAAGACAGAGCTGCCACGTAGATACTGATGTCAGTTATAGGCTGCTCGTTGTTTTCTTGTTTTTTATTCATTGTCTTAAGGCTTTATCGGTTTTGATTATCGGCATCTCCGTGAGGGTCAGCCGAGGTGAGAAATGCGTTGAGATCCCTACGCAATGAGTGTAGGGTGTCGAGGACTGTGAGTACAGTATCAGGCTTTATTGTGCCTGCGTCTCTCCATTGGTCAATGAGAAAACCCTCGATAGCCTCTAAGCGTTCAGTGCGCTCAAAGATATAACCAGGGTCGAGCATAGCTCGAAGGGTCTCAGCTGTTTGTTCGTCGAGATTAACGATAGACGCTTTCATTTTGTATTTCATTTTAAATCAAGTAATTTTTCGACCTCTGACAAAGTGGTATCAAAACTCTTAAGAGAGATAGCACGTTCTTTCCAACTTTCCATTGCTGTACATTGGCGAGAGGTAGCTTCTCCATAGTTATGAAGGTCGATATAATAATCTCTATAATTGATAGCTTTAGCGAGGTGGCGATTAACTTTTCGCCTTAACGATTTAGCTAAACCGGGAGTTGAACGAAAGTCATCCAGTGTAATGAATAAGCCTTTTTCCGCTTGGTAATCATAAACAGCAGGGTCAGTTATGATTTTCATTTTGCACCCCTTTCCTCTACCATCTCGTTAATACTCTTACAGATACTCCACAAACTCCCTTCAACATGAAGCACCTCTTTGTAATGCAGACGTAAGACCCCTTCGGTGAGTCCGTGGGTCGTATTGATATAGATATAGCCTTTATCAGCTTTGAGTTCATACCTTTCCTTTGCCTTTGGAATAGAATTCAGTTCTGATTTTAGTTCCTCAATAAACTTCTTCAGTGTAGGTTCGTCAGCCATAAGAGCTTGGTGACGACGCTCCATACTTATTGCAATAGGCTCAAGGTACTTCGGGGTAGCGTGTGCCTTAAAATAATAATCAAAGAATATCATGCCTTGCCCCCTTCTTTTCTTGTTTATTCAAAGGGCGTTGGTTACCAAAATTAAGACAGTAAATAGCATACATATCTATACTACCATTAAAGTTTACTTTTACACACGCATCGCCACTTATATACCCTACATATACGACTTCGTTTAAGTCATCCAGTGTTCCTGTTTTGCAAAGACTTGGAATTATATTTCCTGCAACATCTCTTTGCACTAATTCTACCTTTTGCCCTTCTTTCATATTTATGACAATATTTTTTGCTTCTTCGCTAAAGTAAAACGTTGCTGATCTTGCATGATGCTCATACCGCAATAAATAGGTTTGTAAACTGGTAGCAATTTCTCTGCCCTTTTCTTCCACTTCTTTCTTTGAAAATACAACTTCAAATTCTACGGTCATTTTCATCATATCGGGAAAAGCCATTTGTATTTCCATTTCAGCTGGGGTTAAGTCTTTCATTTTTTGCCTCCTTTCTTTTCTGATTTGTTTATACGATATACTAAGTAGCCTGCGCAAATAGTTGCGACCACTGATGTGATAGGCTGCTGCTCAATAGCGATAGCTGCTAACCCAACGCACAAAGTTACGAGGTTAACTCTGATTACCAAACGACGGGTAACTGAGAACTCGCAGATACGGCTGTAGAACTCGCTTTTTGAGTCGAGCCAAAGGTTAAGAGACTTGATTTTGCGCTGTATCGTAGCACGTACGTCGATAGGCTGCAGTTCTTTTGCAGAACTTTCGAATTCAATTACTTGTTGCATATTGCACTATTCTAATCCTTGCAGTCGCCTTGATACGGGTGACGGCTGCTCTCCCCGTTGGATTAGAATAGTGCAATACTCCGAAGAGCATGAGAATTCACGAGGAGGCAACCGTCATGTAAGGCTTGCCTTTGGGCAATAAAAAAGCCCGACCAAATGGCTGAGCGAATACCGTTCGCCCTACGGAGTTGATTACAACTATTCTAATCCGAGGGCAAAGATATGAATAATCCCCGAAACCTGCAAGGATTTCGGGGATATTTTTTAACGTAATATGATTATTTCTTTAGATGTTCATTTTCAAGATCTTGATCATCGCGCTGGTGAAAAAGCCCTCTAACAAGAATTAGACCAAGAGCAACAATATTGATGGTAGTGGTTGAAAGAAGGGTAATAATAATACCACCGCTAATCTTCCACCCGAACATGTATGCGGCAACAATGAATGCGAAGACAAAGAAGAGATGAGCCTTGTAACCCATCGTTCCAATCGTCGGCGTGCTCTTGTATTTTCTACTATGCGATGGAGGTCTACGTATTGTTTGCACGACTCTGTTACATTTTTAGGGTCACCCGTGCTTATGAGCAAATCGACCACATCGAGGAGATCAAGCTCTTTTTTCTCTTTTGGATATGGGTTTCTAAAGAAGCGACGGATATTGAACCAGACTTTATATGCTCCATTGGTTTTCCAAGGAATAATTTTCTTTTCCTGAAAATCGTCATGGAAGAGTTTAGCAATGTCCTTGTCGCTAATATCGAATCTGGTTTTCGACTTACTCATGGCTTTTTGGGCTGAAATAATCAGATATAAGACTATCGTCGATTATCTTGTTCCAAACAGGTTTCTCGTCTCCACTCTTGCCGTAAGCCGTGATGTTCCATGGTCCTCCAGGCTTATGTGACCACATGCTAAGGTCATAGGCACTGACATGGCAATAATTGTCTATTACACTTCTCACGATGTGTACGGCTGTTTGGTCTGCGGCAAACACATTTACTTTATCTTCGTTGATAGAGAAAGGAGGCTGGTAGCGATCGAACGATTTATAGACAGAAGGAAATACGGGGCCATAAGGCCAAGCATGCGGTTGCTCGTCAAAAAGCCTGTTAGAGGTGGCTGCAAGATAAAAGCCATAACACATATACAACAACTTGTTGACCTGTGTCTTGTTGAGCCTGACACCATACAGTCTATAGGCCATGCTCCTGATTATGTTGGCATAGTCTACACTTGTCAGTATGATGTTGTTGCACATATTATGCTATGTTGGATGTCTGTTGTTAGACAAATATCGTAATGCAAAAGTAGGAATAATCAGCGTAAAAAACAAGTATTTGCGCAATTATTTTTGCGTGACGCAAATTATTCTATTATAATAGGTTTCTCATCGGGTAATTCATCATGAGGTATCTGATATTCATCAAACACTCTCAACAGCTGGTCCTCATTATATACCTGAATAGAATAGCCTTGCCCTTGAAGATCTTTGATTAAGTCTTTCTTCTTCGGTCCAGCAGCATAACCCATAATGACGATGTTAGTCTTCTTACTGATAGAAGTGTTCATGTTAGCCCCATACTGTTTCAGGAGTTTTCCCAGTTCATCACGCTTTGGGAAGGTAAGGAACTGCCCTGTGATAACAATCTTCTTACCGAAGAATGGCGTGTTAGGATTTTCCACTTCTTCCGCACAGAGAGGCTTTAATGTATCAGAGTCAAGATGATTGTTTGCTCTAATCTCGAGAGAGGGTCTTCTGACCTTTCTCATCGACATATTGATTTCAGCTTTCCTCCGCTCACGGATGCAGAAATTAATAAATGTGTTGATGTTTTCTTTCTGAGAGAGATAACCTACAAGATCGCTCTCTACTATTAGTTGATGTTCCATAATACAATAGTTTTTAGTTTCTTATTCGGAGCAAAGATACAAAATATATTAAGAATTTAATGGATTGGAACGAAAAAAGCCCCTCGCAATGCGAGAGGCTGATGTGCGCCCGTAGGCGACGGGCGGCTTGTGCCTTGAATGGTCAACAGATAACCACGCCTAAATTCTTTCTGCAGCTCGGCGGATGCGGTCACTCAGATCGAAAAGTGAGCCACGGAGATGCTCTATCTCTTCTTCATTGAAACCGCCTGTGCCACCGTTGCCGTCGATACCGTTTAATTTGTGGTAGAACCACGATGATGACTTGTGAAAGTATTTATTGGCAAAGTCCATCCACGACACGGACAAGTTGATGTCTGCCAAACGCTGCTTCATATCGCTGACTACTACCGGCTTTCTAATAACTGTTTCCATTGTTGTATTCCTTTCTTTTATTGAAGCCCCTCCCCTTTTAGGGAGAGGCGGTGTTTTATTGTTAATAGGGTTGGCGAAGCATTGAGTAGAACTTCTCGATGATGATTTCCAGTAATCTGGGATAACCGTTAGGATAGGAACGGTTGTAGTTTCTCATCTGCTCAATCAGGTCTCTTTCCTCGGGGGTAACCCTCATTGTTTCTGTTTCTTGTTTCATATTCTGTTGTTTTATTAAGACAAAACAAAGATACTATAAAAAATCGTATTACCCAAACGTTTACTATAAAAATTTGTAGTAAGGTTTGTTTTTTAACAATATTTTATTCGTACTGCTCGCTTTTTGTGCCTTTATTCTATGTGGTATGAAAAGAGCCGGCGCAATCGCTGCGGCGGCTCGAGTCAACCTAAACAATCTTATAAACCTAATAACTAAAACCTTATGAAAACATTTATCTGATCAGCTGAAGATACCGTGCGTAGGTGAGCCGTGTGTGAGGGTTACGGCTGATGATGTCCATGCGCACCTGCCTGCATCCGAAGCGGAAGAAGAGAAACCGCTTGGGAATGCGGTGGACGATGATGTCGAGGGTGTCGGTGGAGGTGAGCGAACCGTGAAAGACGGAGTCGGTAATCGTTCCAGACAGGGACACCCACGGGTCATTCCATGACAGCTGCAGCTGCTTCGACGGGGACAGGGCTGGCAGCGGACTTGCTGGACAAAGGACGGTGTCTCTTAATGTGTCATGCACCACCGTACGGAACACCCGTGCATCGAAGTCTACGTGTGTTGTTGTTGCTGCCGTGGCCGCTTCGGAGATGTGGGAAGCCTTTATCCCTGCGGTCTTAGCTACCTGCAGCAGCGTGTCACCGCTCTGGCGAAACTCTGACGAGCGGAGCGTCAGTGCCGGGACGGAAGCCTGACTGCTGCCTGTGTTCGTCTGTTTGATTTCCACTTCTCCGTTATGGAGGAGAAGGCTCTGGTTCTCCTTCAGCCGGTCACGGTCGGCTTTCATGTCGCTGTATGCGCGGAAGGCAACCAGTGCAAGGCCGGCGAAGACCACCATGAGAACGGCGGTGATGACCTGCAGTCTGCGTCTTATCTGTATGAACATAGGCTACTGACAAATTGAACGTACTGTCTTGATCATCTGCAGCATCTGCTGCTGATAGACTGGTGAGGTGGCATACTTGCTGCCCTTGTTGTCGCAGATGCGGCGGGCGAACTCCTCGGCATCGTGGCGGTAGGGCTAGGCATCGGCATAACCGGGCTTGCGGAGCAGGCGGGTATGTTCCTGAAGGCACTCCTCAAGGGAATCGAAGTTCTTGAATAGTCGGTAAACGGTGTAATACCATCTGTTGCCGGTCCTGCACTTGGCGATGGACACGACCTTCTCAGGTGCAACGAATGTGCGGTTAGGCGTGTTGAAGTACTCGTGGGTGAGGATAAGGACGGTATGCCCTTTCCAGTTGCTGCCACGAGTGATACCGAAGAGGTTGAACTTTCCTATGCGCGACTTGCCCCATCCGCTTTCGAGGATGGCCTGCGCCGTGACAAACTCGGGGGCGATGTCAGTAGCCTTCTGGGCTGCTGCATAGATGCTGCGTGCAAAATCACGCTGTGCTGCTGTTGCCATGATCAGTCTTTTTTGATGTATTCGCCTTTGTCATTGAAGTCTTTCAGACGGCGGACGAATGAGGTGGGAAATATGGGATAGATGGCCTGGATGTTCTCAACGCAGGAGAAGCACTCTCGCACCATCATAAACACGCAAAGATAAGTTCCTATCCACTGGGTAGTACCCACCACACTTCCATTCACCTTAAAGTTCGCAAGTACGTTGGGGAAGATTATTGATAGTCTCCGCAAGGTCGTTGTAACCGGGGAACTCGCTCGATCCATTGGTAAGAATAGCACGGATTCCCTCCTTGGACGGATACTGTGCGAAATAGAGAAACTGGTCTTTGATCATGTTTGTTGAATTTACGGATTGATTGATACATACGTGTTAGCCTCGTGAGGCGTATGGGGCAGCGTCGTGAGCCATACGGGTCAGCAGCGTGAGGCGTACAGGTCATATAATCTTATTAACGACAGCGATAGGCAGCCCCACCTCCTCACTGATTTTTAATTTATCCCAGCCAAAGCCCTTCATATCCTTGACCGCATCGATAGTCTTCTTGCGCAGCACCTTCAGATAAGTAAGTACGTTCATCTGCTCTATCTGTTTTTTAGTCTGTCTTTCGGTGTGATGTCTTCCTGTCGCTGTGGAACCTCACGATAGAAGCCTATATTCTAATTCGGTTTTAAAAGGTTATTATGTTTGTTCTATTCAGTGCCTATGATAGTTAGTGTTGATGATGAACAAGTGTGGTGTTCATGGTGAACACACATGGTGCACATACTTAAACACGCTTGGTGTTCGGTTTTTATCGAGATGATAATGATAATAAGGTGTGGCATAGAAAATAAGAGATAAGGTGAGGGATCATGGTGTTGTTTATAAAAAGAAGGCATTAGTAGTTGCTTTTCCAATTCTTATTTGTATCTTTGTTACCCATAGTGAAAACCCAAGTCTATTAATATATACAATTGAAGATAAGCATGAGAAGGACTGTAAATAAAGTATCTGTGTTGAGTTGTTTCTTATTTCGTTACCTACAATCTATTGTCAAAATAATCTCATCCACTTGTTGGGTGTCTATGAATCGTGCAATAAGAATGACATTGGTAAGTGCTGGCTTGTTGATAGCTGCATTGCCAATGAAAGCTCAAAACTTTCGAACTCTGCGCGATATAAAGGTGAATGAAACTGTACTCGACCTTTCTCAAACTGCCTGCAAAGTGATTCCACGTAATGCAATGCACTCTCGGCATAGATTACAAAAGCTTATTTTCCCTGCGACTTTGGACTCTATTGGTAGTCAGGCGTTCTTTGCCTGTGATGGTTTAAAGGGGCAATTACTCATCCCATCATCAACTCGTGTGATAGATGCATCGGCTTTCAATGGTTGTAGTGGTTTGGATGAACTCGTATTTGAAGGTTCTCCTCGTTTGGAGTCTTTCGCTTTTGCTAATTGTAAGGGCTTGCGTGTGATACGTCTTTCAGCACTTGTTCCACCAGTTTGTGCTGCTAATACTTTTGTAGGAATTGATTTTAAGAAAGTCAAACTCATTGTTCCTTCAAAGGCAAAAGCGGCTTATCGGAATGCTGTGGGTTGGCGTTCTTTCTTCTCGAAAACCGAAGAGAAGAATGTTTGTGAGCCTGAAGAGTTACTCGTTCCACGTCCTCTTCGCATGGAAGTGTTCTCTAAAACAAATCCGAAAGACGTTTATAAAAAAGCGTTGAATTGGTCGGATGTTATCGGCATTGAGGCTTCGAACGGCTTAGATAATGAAAAGAAACAAGCCGAACGCATACTTCGTGAACGTACAACGAGTGTGCTCCGTCCGCAAGCTAATAATATAAAAGGTGGTAAGAGTAGGGGAGTAATGGTGCGTTTATCACTTGATTCAACCCTAAACAATGCTGAGGCTTATACGTTAGACATATCAAATAAAGGTGTAGAGATAAAGGGAAAGACAACAGCGGGAGTGTTTTATGGACTGATGACACTCGAACAATTATGTATAGGGAATGGTGTTGCTGCCCCCTCAACAACGATTCCTCCTCTTTATATAGTAGACCAACCGCGAACGGAAGTGCGTGAGTTAATGGTGGATCCAGTGCGTCATTTCATCCCATTCAACGATTTAAAGCACTTCATTGTAGAGATGGCTCGCTTCAAATTCAATGCTCTTCACCTCCATTTAGTTGATGATCAAGCATGGAGAATAGAGATTAAGAAGTATCCAGAACTTATTGAGAAAGCCTCCGATAGAGTAGGAATGGATGATATGCCAGAGCGTATTAGTGGCTTTTATACGCAAGAGCAGATGCGTGAGTTGGTACGTTTTGCAGCCCAATATCATGTTATGGTGATTCCAGAGATAGAACTTCCCGGGCATGAAGTGGCTGCTATTCATTGTTTCCCACAACTCTCTTGTGCTAAAAAAGAAGTCCCCATCCGTTTGACCTGTGGCGTTAGTAATGACTTACTCTGCCCTGCCGAACCCTTTGTTTACGAGTTTCTTGATAACGTTCTAAAGGAGTTAGCCGAGGTATTCCCTGCTCCATACGTTCATCTAGGTGGTGATGAGGCGGGTCAACCACCATTAGGAGCATGGACAAACTGCCCTGCTTGTAAGGAACTAAAGCGGAAGGAAGAGTTTACTGAGAACTGGCAATTACAGCAATACCTCTTTGATCGGGTTATAAAACAGCTTTATCAGTTGGGGAAGACGCCGATGTATTGGTATGAGAAGGAGTTTAAGACGATTCAACCGGGGTGTGTTGTTTATGCTTGGCGGAATGGATTAACGCAGGTGGCGATAGATGCAGCCGTGCGTAACAAAGCAAAGATTATGATGTGTCCAGGCGAGCATTGCTATCTTGACTACCCACAAGGGCGAGGCGATATGCCAGAGGTTAATTGGGGAATGCCCGTTACTTCGCATGAACAGACTTATTGTCTTGATCCGGCATGGGGGATGGATAGCTCCTTTGTACAGCGTAATCTCTTAGGCGTGAGTGGTACACTTTGGAGCGAATGTATCAATTCCCCGGAACGACTTTATTATCAAGCTTTCCCTCGTGCTGCTGCTTTGTCGGAAGCAGGTTGGACCATTCCTGAACGGCGCAGTTATACTGATTACCTCCTTCGTGTACGCCCTTTGATGGACGATATGTTGCGTCGTGGTATCGCTGTGAATGTGAATTAATCTGTTAAGTGCGCTCTTAAAGTCTTTCCAGTAGTATGAAGTATGAAGAAAGGGAGATACTCCATCTTTGGAAATCTCCCTTTTTATTGATGTTATCAATGTTTTTTCAAATTGATAAATAGTTATAAGTTAGATAGAACTTATAGGTTGATACGAATGCCACCGATAACCCATGTGCCGGGTTGAGGGACGTTTCCATAATCAAGATAATGCGTTCCGAAGAGGTTGTTAGCCTCCAGATAGGCTGTCCAACTCTTATTATTCCAACTTAATCTAGCGTCCATTACGCCGTAACTTCTGTATTTGTGACGTTGATTATTTACGTCCAAATAGCTGCCCATACGGTGTTGGAAGCGATAGTTAAGACCGAGGTCAAGATTGCGCCAAAGGTTCATTTGAAGGTTACTTACCACCTTATTCTTTAAGTATTCGAGGGCATATTTGCTCACGATACCTGCTTGCTCAGTCTTATCCTGGTTGATGTAACTATAAGCAACACCGAACTTCTTAAAGAAACGTTGCGATGGGATGAGCTGTAGAAGATTAAAGTCAAGCGCCATCTCTGCCCCGAAATCGTTGATAGTTCCAAAGTTAACACTCTTCCAAAGCGGTGCTCCGTTAGCATCTAAAGTCCCATCATTGATCCAGTCGATGAGGTTCTTATGATGATTCCAATATAGGCTCGCCTTGGCAGTAACACCCTTGGTTTCATATTTAACGCCAGTCTCTAATGCTGAAAGTTCCTCTGGTTTGAGGTGCTTATCAGCCTTATGTCCACCTACAGAATAGAACAATTCCGTTACAGAAGGCATACGAAGAGATGTGTTGTAAGAGGCATATAACTTCCATGCTTGTCCAATGCGATAACTTGCGTCAACGCCTGGGTAAACACGCATGTGCATATCAGCTTGGGTGTTCTTAACGGCTATTAAACCCGCAGATAACGTGAATCGGTCAAGGATGAGATTGTGTTCAAAGACGAACTGGATATTCGTCCTGTTTAGACCAACGGTGTAGTCTCTGTCCGTACCATGGATATGCTTAGGTTTAGCAAGCGGTTCGCCAAGGTTACCGCTGACGAGATCTTCATTGCGAATCTCGGCTCCAACGGCTGTTCGTCCTAGTTTCCAATCAAAGTAAGTATTAAGGTTCACACCATAGACATCTGTGCGGTGATAATTGAAAGGATACTTGTTTGCAGCGTTTCGGAACAGTTCGAAGCGATCCATGCTGCGGTTCCAATAGATGGCAGGACGGATGTGGAAACGCCCTTGAAGATTCTCTGCTTGTATGGCAGTAAAGGTTTTGAATGTGTGTTCGAACTGGTCATCATACTTCGTTGAGTAGAATGTGTTAGAGCCAAAGTCCTTGATACTCATACCTGCGTGCCACTGAACTCTAATGTCGTTATCCGTGTAATTGCCTTGATAGAAAGCCTTACCTGTGCGATAATCAGCATTCAGTTTGCCTGCTTTGTTACGAAGATAACCATCACTGCGGGTATATGAACCAGATAGCTGATTGTTCCATTTTCCCTTTGATAAGTTCGCTCGCATACCAGCACTAAGATAGCCGTATGAGCCGCCTTCGACGTGTGCGGAGAGACTTGATTGTGGTAGAGTTTGGGTTACAATGTTTATAGCACCTAATAAAGAAGACGTACCATAAACTCGTGCAGCAGGTCCTTCAAGAATTTCGATGCGCTCGATTTCACTAATATCAACTGGGAAATCGAAGGCGTTATGACCTGTTTGTGCATCACAGATATTGATGCCGTTGAGAAGAATTGTGACTTGTTCGGAGTTGCCCCCACGTATGCTTACGTCTGTCAAAGCCCCTAGAGGACCCTTTTGTCGTACATCGACACCGACGGCATACTTCAATAAGTCATTCACACTCTGTACTGGCGCCGCTTGGATATCCTCACGACTTAGTACAGTTACCATTCTCGCTTGCTGACTAACAGTCAGTGGTGCGCGTGTTCCCGTGACGCTTACTTCATCCATCATCACGCCTCGGTTGGTTACAACTGAGTCCATTTCCGCCTTTTCTGCATTAACGCTAATACCTTTGGCAGTAGCATGCTGTAAGGTAGCAACACTCAGTACACCAATCAAAACCTCCTTGCCAAGAACGGCAAAGAGCGAGTAGCCGTGATTAGAGAAGTGCTTAAACTTCAGGACACTGCGCTTTTCAAAAGTTGGTTTGTACATAATATAATTAATAAAAAACGCCAGTTGTAAGTTTGTTAACAGACTGGCAAACGGGTGCAAAAGTACTAAATCTTTTTGTAACGACAATGTTTAATCGATGTTAATGTGCTTTTCTGCAATAAAGAGAGATAAAAGTAGGGTTGTTATAGTGCTTATATTCCATCTTTTTAGTACTTTTGTTGGCAATTAATTCTCGGCATCGACAAACTATTAATTGCACAATGAAAGCATTACGTGACCGTATTTTAAAGGATGGTAAGTGCTATCCTGGAGGCATCCTAAAGGTAGACAAGTTTATTAATCATCAAATGGATCCTAATTTGATGAAGCGTATTTGTGTGGAATTCATACGTAGATACGCCTCAACGGAGATTAATAAAATCATCACAATAGAGGCTAGTGGCATTGCACCAGCTATCATGATGGGGTTCTTATTAGACCTTCCTGTTGTCTTCGCAAAGAAGAAGAAGCCTTCAACCATGGCTGACATGCTGTCGACGACAGTGTTTTCTTTCACGAAGCAACGTGAGTATCATGTCGTAATATCCAAAGAATACCTTAGAGAAGGCGATAAGGTGTTGTTCGTTGATGACTTCCTTGCCTACGGAAATGCGGCTAAAGGTATCATAGACTTATGTAAACAAGCGGGCGCGGAACTGGTTGGTATGGGCTTTATCATCGAGAAGGCGTTCCAACACGGACGTGAGGTAATAGAGCAAGCGGGCGTTCGCTGTGAGAGTTTAGCTATCATTGAATCGCTTGAGAATTGTGAGATTAAACTGAAAGAAGATTAAACAAGGTGGACAGCATACGTCCACCTTGTTTGTTTATAGACTATTGCTCGTTTACTAATAGTCATTGAAACGTGTTTTAAAGATATATAACTTCACCTTATTATATAGTAGTTTTAAAAGTAAAAGAATGGAAGTATCAAAGGAACTTATCTATGGTTTGAATGACAGACCACCCCTTCGTGAAACGTTGTTTGCGGCTTTACAGCATTTATTAGCCATCTTTGTCGCTATTATCACGCCTCCCCTCATTATCAGTTCGGCGTTGAAATTTGACTTAGAGACCACCGGCTTCCTCGTATCGATGTCTCTTTTCGTGTCAGGATTAGCTACCTTTATTCAGTGTAAACGTTTGGGACCATTAGGGGCAGGGCTTCTCTGTATTCAAGGAACATCCTTCTCTTTCATCAGTCCGATAATTGGTGCAGGAATGTTAGGTGTGGTTGGCGGAAAGATGAACGTCGAAATGGGTTTAAGTTACATCTTCGGAGCATGCCTTGTAGCGGCTTTTGTAGAGATGATTGTGAGTCGTTTACTCCCTTACACACGTAAGATTATCACGCCATTAGTGTCCGGTATTGTTGTTTCTCTCATTGGTATGTGCCTCATTAAGGCAGGTATCAATTCGTGCGGAGGTGGTCAGTCGGCTATAGATGCAGGTACTTTCGGATCCATGCAGAATCTTGGTTTAGCTTTCTTAGTACTTGTCAGCATTATATTCTTTAATCGTTCGAGCAACAGATTCCTACGAATGGCATCCATCGTGTTGGGTTTGTTGATAGGAAGTATTGCTGCCTACGCCCTTAACATGATTGACTTTTCACGCATAAGTGGTGCCGGAACGCTGAATATACCAACCCCCTTCAAGTATGGACTGCGCTTTGATATAGGCTCAATCATCGGTCTTGGGCTCATCTACTTGGTTACTGCAGTTGAAGCATTCGGCGATATTACAGCCAACTCGTTGATCTCTGGCGAGCCAGTTGAGGGTTCGGTCTTCTTGAAAAGGGCGCAGGGTGGAATCTTAGCAGATGGTTTTAATTCTTTCTTAGCCGCTATCTTCAATAGTTTCCCTAACTCCATCTTTGCTCAAAACAATGGTATGATACAATTAACAGGCGTTGCCAGTCGTTATGTTGGGTATTTCATTGCAGCTGCCTTGGTGTTATTAGGACTTTTCCCAGTGGTTGGTCAGCTCTTTTCCCTTATCCCTGATGCCGTCTTAGGAGGTGCCACTCTCCTCATGTTCGGTACTGTCGCAGCAGCAGGAATCCGTATCATCGCTTCAACGAAGATAACTCGTAAGGCAGTATTGGTTATGGCAATCAGCTTCGCAATGGGCTTGAGTGTAGAGTTAGTGCCCGGTATTCTTGATAAGATGCCAGACCTCATTAAGAGTATCTTCGCGAGTGGTATCACCACAGGAGGGCTCACAGCCATCCTCGCCAATGCGTTTATTCGTATTAAAGAATAGGCATTTATTATTTTTTATCATCGTTTCGGTGCGTTTTCCTTATAAATGTTTATCTTTGCAGATAGAGTGTAGGAGAACGCAGCGATAGCGTTCTCTTTCATAAAGAAAATAATATATTAAAGCTAAGCCAATGCAGAATAAGAAGCGTAAATTTACTAAGTCACTCACGTTTAAGGTGCTATGTGGACTGGTAGTTATCGTTCTTTTAGGGATAGGATATAATCTGATAGTCGATGACAAAGATAGTCCTTTAAGCGAAGAAGAGCAAGAGGAGGAACAGCAACGCACTGCCGATAAGGACACGATAGACATTGTCGGCGATTATCTGTGGCCTCATGCGAAGTCTTCAAAGGATGATTTAACAGCCAAGGACGACAAGGACAAGGATGCAGATGAGGCTAAGGACAAGACGGACAAGGCTGATAAAGCTAAGTCAAAGGAAAGCACATCCCATCAAGAAAGCAATGAGGCACCAATGGCTGCACCAGCTTCTCCTGCCCCAACAACGCCAGATCCAGAACCTTCCAGTAAGTCTTCTGCACCTACGATAGAGAAGATGAACGCACCAAAGATCGAACGCATAGACTAAAGCAAAGGCTTGTTTTCATCAGAGAGAAAGTGAGGTACTATTATGAAACGATTATTTTTATGTTTATTTACAGCACTCCTAATGGTGGGATGTGCAACGACTTACTATGATTCGGACGGTAAGCCAATATCAAAGGAGACGATGGCTCAACTGAAAGCTGCCGCTGTCAAGGCTCATTTAGGCGAGCATCGTTACCGCATCTTCATGGATAGAATGGAGCCAATGAGGGGTCCTTCGATCTATTTACAAGATGATTGGGGCATTGAAGTAAGCGGTGATTCTGTTGGTTTATTCCTCCCTTATGTGGGTAGGGTGTACCAGATTCCATACGGTCGGGGCGGTGGCTTGTCCCTTGTTTCCCCTCTTTTGAGTTATAAGGAAGAGCCCATGAAAGGTGGCAGACGCATTTTTATGACCACTCGCAACGATTATGAGAGTTACCAGATAGTCTTGGAAGTGTTCGACAATGCGACAGCCTCCTTACTTGTCAACCCCAGTGGGAAGGATGCGATACGCTTTACCGGTGTGATGGAACTCAATGACAGTTTTACTGTCAAGGGTGGTAAGCCCGTGAAGAAACGGCAAGTATCGTTTATGAAACTATAAGATTAGGATAAAAACATTCATCCTGTCTCTGCTCATTTACTAATTGGTGAGGTGCAGATGACAGGATTTTTCATTTTAAGAAAGTAGCTTTTTTAGTAGAGAAACACCGTTTTAACAGTTGAGCCTATCAAAGTGTAAAAGGCTTGAAAGATAACTATTCACCTTGAATTGATGTATATCAATTATGTGACATAATGTTAATTATTGTGCATGAAACCCTTAATAATAGTATAGTTCGCTTTCTTTTCAAAGCTATTTAACGCTTATTTCTTCTCTTTTTGTTATTCTTTTTACTCTTTAATTACAACTGAAAAGGCACGAAAAATTACTTAAAAATACCCTTCAGAATATTTGGTTGTATCATAGTTTACTATTAAATTTGCCTATAGAAAACGTATAATTAAAGACCTATCGACAATGAAAAAGTTACTTTTGACAGCTCTTGTCTGCCTGATTTCAGCATCATCTTTCGCTCGCGAAGGTGTGACAACAACAGTAGTATCACGTGATACAATCTTCTACAATCAAGCGTTACGATCAGTGAAAAGCTCTGAGAACGTTGCTTACTATCGTCTTCTTGCAAAAGAAAGCTATAAGGGTGTAGAGCGAGACATCTTCCAGGACTTCTATCCAGATGGTCAGAAGCGTTTAGAGGGTGGCTATTCTTTCCTCGACTTAGGCAACGATGCCAACACAGTACTTGATGGTCATGTGACCGCCTATTACCCCAATGGCATGGAGAAGTGGCATTGCAATTACAAAGATGGTAAGCGTGAAGGCTATCTAACGCTGCACTTGCGTGATGGAAGTATCGGTGTTGTGGCTTATAGAGAAGGTAAGAGTCGTTTCGACTACATGACGATTACGCACCCTGATGGTCGAATGGAAAAGGTTGGATTGAAGCACTATTCAAGTCTTATCCAGTAGGAGTTACCTGTCAGAGTTTAGTAATTACAAGCCTCCCCAAGCCCCTCCAAAGGAGGGGATGTGGGTTACTAAGATGTAATGGAGGTATGAAAAGAATGAGTAGCGAATTATAATTAGATTTAACAAGAGGCTCTCTTTGATGTAAAGAGAGCCTCTTCTCAACTGCAAAAGGGCGTCTCTTCGATATGAAGGAACGCCCTCTTCAAATGGAGTACCTTTTATCTTTCTGCATAGCCACTTGTTTGTTGCTAACGAGACGTGGTCTCTTTCTCTGCCTTATACATAAAGTCATAAATTATTTCAGTCACTCTTTCCTTGCCTTCATGTGTAAGATCAGGAAGAGTGAAGAGCCTTCCTTTCGTTGTATAAATTATCTGAACGATGAACGGAACGAAGTGGTAATTATAATCGTTGACGCCTTCTATCTCATCAGCTGTTACTTCGATGTACTTACAACGGAGGCAATCATAAAAGCAGATGTGGTCTCCTTTGATGGAAAGATAGTCTTTCTTCCATAATTTCTGACATGTAATAAAGAGCTTGAAAAGCCAATATAAGATAGCAAAACCAGTTATCCACAATGCAAGAATAAGCATTAGAGGATGAGATGCATCTATTCCTTTGTGTCCGAAGAAGAACCATATAAAAAACAAAATAGGGATGGGCGCAAGCAACGTGTCGATGAATAGCAATGGACTATACTTGTATTTGATAATCATATCAGAACTGCGTGTAAATGAAAGGTTGTATACTATGCTGGCTGAAGTTGATGACCAGTTGCAGAACAAAGGCGAAGATAGCGAGCTTCACCAGCCATGGTGAACGGATGAACTTCGTTAGTAACCATTCATAATCAGCCTCTTTAATGCTGTGAAGTTCCAAACTAATGAGTACAACTGCCGTCCAGAGCGGGTATTCTAATAGGAATGCGTAAGCATCACTCAGCCTAGTTGTTTGAAAGATATTCGTTATTAATGTCAGAGCAGAGTCCATATTAGGGGCACGGAAGAATATCCATGCGAGTGAAATATAGCCAAAGGTGATGAGCCAACAAGCAACTTTTATAGGCTTGGAATTGGGTATCTGCTTCAGACCATTGTTGTTGCAAAACTTATGAACGACAAGTCCTATACCGTGCATAACGCCCCATACGATGAACATCCACGATGCCCCATGCCATAAACCAGCAATAATCATGACAGAGAAGCTATTGAGGTAAGTGCGAACAGTACCCTTTCTGTTACCTCCAAGAGGGATATATAAGTAATCGCGAACCCATGTTGAAAGTGCAATATGCCATCTATGCCAGAACTCCGTGAGGTTAAGACTTTGGTAAGGGAAGTTGAAATTGTCCTTTAACTCATATCCCATCAGGGCTGCAACACCAATAGCTAGGTCGCTGTAACCCGAGAAGTCGCAGTAAATCTGTACCGAGAAGCCCAACACACCCATAAGATCTCCAAAGCCATTCTGCACTGCTGGCGCATCAAACACTATGTTGTTATATTGCGCAAGATAGTCTGCTATGAGTGCTTTCTTTATCAATCCGCAGATAATCAACCACAGTCCTTTATAGACAAGGGCACTCTTGATATTCCTTTTAGGGGTTTGAATCTGTGGTAATAATACTTCGGCGCGGGTGATAGGACCAGCAATAAGGAGGGGAAAGAACGTCAGATAGAATGTATAATCAAGTAGTTTTGCTGTCTTGGGATACCGCCCTCTATAAACATCCACCGTGTAGCTGATGGCTTGGAAAGTAAAGAAAGAGATACCAACAGGCAAGAGTAACTTCATAGGAGAGAAGTTACTGCGGAGGAGCTCATGGAATATTTCAAGGGTGAAGTTCGTGTATTTATAGTAGAGTAGGGGTATCAACTCTGTAAAAATGGTGATGGCTAAGCCCGTCTTACGCAACTTTCCATGTTTTAAACGCATCATAGAACGCGTTAGATACCATGATACAAAGGTGGTGAAAGGCAATAGCCACATCAAAGCACCATTCGCTTTGAAAGCGAAGAAGAGGCTAAAACAAATGACATAAACCTTTGTCCACTGTTGACGATAGTGTCTAAGAGGAATGTAAAGAGCAAAGAAAACGAGGAAGCAAGCCATGAATGACAGTGTACATAACGACCAGTTCTTATCTTGTGAGGATAAGAAATCAAGGAACGTGGATGTTAGCTGCGATAGTTCTGTCATGCTTCTATATTCTTTAGCTTACTTTCCTTTTATGGATTAAAAGCCTTCAAATGCTGGTTGTAACAAACTTGTGTTTGTTGCCTTGTGATGTGCTTTAGGAGAATTGAGCTGCAATGGATTGTCACACTTATTACTGGCAATAAACTTTGCAGCCGTATCCATCCAGTAAGCAGCAGCCTCCCATGTAGGGTGATAATGGTCACTTCCTCTCTTTAGTTTTAAGTGTCTACTATCGAAGAAATGCCCTGCACCAACTCTTTCTTTGATGATGTCATTGATACCAGTATCTCCATTCCAATCCGAAGGACTAATCCACACGAAAGGAATATCGCCTATCTTCTTAACCATCTCACTGACATATTGAGCCCTGTTAGCGAGGTCGTTGATGAATAACTCATTACTTCCAAGACAGATAAGGATGTAGGTTGGCTTGTATTTAGCGATATAATGCTCCAGAGTATGCGTCGTTCCCCATCGTTCAGTGGATGAGCTATACCATATAACGGTGTATAGTTTATGCCCATTCTCACCTGCGTAATCACCCAAGCGACGTGACAGTCCCTCCACCATAGAGTCTCCGATGAAGAGAATTGTTTGGTTGCGATGAATGGTCTTAGGCTTCTTCTTGTGTTCTTTCTGTGGTTCTTTAGGGGGAAGGAAGATACTTGTAAGTGTTATCTTCCTTATTGTGTAGCTGCCCAAAGTAAGCTCTTTTGGAGAGAAAGCATAGGCTATGATGGCTGCAAGGACTACAGCCATCAATAGCAATGATTTGATTTGGGCATACATAAGAGAGGCTTTACTTTAAGTCAATCTCTATGGGACAATGGTCACTACCCATTATCTCTGTATGAATCTTAGCGTCTACCAATCGGTCTCTCAAGCGTTCGGAGATAAGGAAGTAGTCGATACGCCAACCCGTATTCTTCTCCCTTGCACGGAAACGATACGACCACCAAGAGTAGGTTACTTGCTCTGGATAAAGCGTGCGGAAGGTATCTATGAATCCATTACTCAATAGTTGGGTCATCTTCTGACGCTCTTCATCGGTGAAGCCAGCGTTTCGGCGGTTTGTTTTAGGGTTCTTTAAGTCGATCTCCTGGTGCGCAACATTCATGTCACCGCATACTATGACAGGCTTAATCTCATCCAGTTTGTGTAGGTAGGATTGGAAGTCATCCTCCCACTTCATGCGATATTCCAATCGACGAAGCTCATCTTGCGAGTTCGGTGTATAGACAGTTACGAGGTAGAAATCGTCCATCTCTAATGTAATAACACGTCCCTCATGGTCGTGCTCATCAATATTAATACCGTAAGTAACGCTCAATGGCTTATGTTTCGTGAATATCGCAGTACCTGAATAACCCTTCTTATCAGCGTAATTCCAGTATGACTCGTATCCAGGAAAGCTTAAATCAAGCTGACCAGCTTGCATCTTCGTCTCTTGCAAACAAAAGAAATCAGCGTTAAAGTCCTTGAATTGCTGCTCAAAGTCTTTGCCCACGCAAGCACGAAGACCGTTTACATTCCATGAAATAAGTTTCATCTCTCTTCCTTTCTCTCGTCCTTAATGTGTTATTAAATCTTTTGTTGTGATTCAAACTCAAATGTTATAGGCAAGTTGTAATCGGTGGATAGGGGAGTGAAACCGCCTCTTCCATTGTTCTTCTTCAAGTCTCTAATGGTGAAATTAAAGTGCATCTTTTGTGTAGGCATTGCATAGAAACAAGAGAAAGGCAATGAGCCTCCTGTACCAATAACCTCTACCTGTTGTCCTTCCCAATTGATGGTGAAGGTGAGTTTAGCCGATGCATTGAAGAAGATCATTTGTTCCTGTGGTTTAAAACTCGTCATAATGACCTCTAACTTACCATTCGTAGCATTCAAGAGAGCTTGATATAACTTTGAAGATTGGTTCTTTACGCCAGCTGCGAGTTCGTCGCCATTGATGTTCTTAACGCTGATTACCTCCTTCTTAGCTGTCCATGTCGCATTCTTTGAACCCAAGTCACCATTGCTGTTACGCATCTTTGCAGTACCAACGTAATTGCCATTGATGTTTTGGTAAAGCTGCTCAACATTAATACTTGGCGTATCTTTTTCCTTAGAACATGCCGTAAAGAAGTTGATTGTAACGATTGCCACGAATGCTAGTGTGGCTACTTTTAAGACTTTACTCATAACTTTTCTCCTTTTAAATATTAGTTGTTATTATATCCGTTTGGTCTCTCCACGCAGTAAGTTCATAAACTCGTTGCGGGTTTTACTTGATTCGAACACACCACTGTAAGCACTTGTTGTGGTGATAGAGTTCTGTTTCTCCACACCACGCATCTGCATACACATGTGTTTCGCTTCGATGACTACCATCACACCTTGTGGTTTCAACGTGTCGTTGATACATTGCATAACCTGTTCGGTGAGGCGTTCCTGCACTTGAAGTCGGTGAGAGTAGATATCGACAACACGTGCGATCTTACTCAAACCAGTGATCTTTCCGTTTGGAATATACGCCACATGCGCCTTGCCATAGAATGGAAGTATATGGTGCTCACACATCGAGAAGAAGTCAATATCCTTGACTATCACCATCTGATTGTACTTCTCTTCAAAGAGCGCGTCCGTTAATACCTTATGAGGATCTTGTGTATATCCACGTGTAAGAACCTGCATTGCCTTTGCAACTCGCATGGGAGTCTTCTCCAATCCTTCCCTTTCAGGATTCTCACCGAGCAACTTTAATATCTCTTTATAGTGTGTTGCAAGTTCGTCTAAACCATCACGAAATTGTGTTTCTGGAGTCATATTATATTGTTTCTGATTATTGCTGTTTATGAGGTGGGCTTATTACCATAGTAAGGGTATTGCCTAAGACCCTTATAAGGGTGTTACCTGTTACCCCAGTAAGGGTGTTGTTTGGGGGTTATATATAATATATAAGGTGTGAATATATTTAGTTGTCAATGACAGTTGACGTCCTTATGCTAACCATCATACGTATCACGTTTGCTTGAGGATAGCCTTCTTTGCGCATCTTCCGCATTACTTTTTTAGCAGTGTTATAGTTTGTGAAGTTACCAATAAGGCACATCCAACGTGGCGCGTAGAAGTGAACATAGATGGGCTGATCGGGGAATAACTGCTTAGCAGTTTGTCCCGCTTTGTCTGCCTGTTGGTGAGCTATACGCGTGTTACCGCCACTATAGACTTGAACACGGAATCCTCTAACCTTTTTAATGCCCTTCTTTACACGTTTGGTCACAAGTTGCTTGCCCCCATCTATATCATCAAATGTGGGGTCATGAGGTATTCTTACTAAACGTTTCACTAGCTTAGTTCCAACTTGCCTAACGGGCTGTAAGGTGTTATTGTCAGGTCTTGCAATCTCTGGTTTATGGTCGTTTAGCTTAGGAACAGACAGTTGTTTTGTATCTGGAGTCTTAATCTTTGAGCCTATTGACTGGCGTGATTGCTCACGCTGACTCTCTACTTTCTTGCTTTCTTTATTAGCTTTCTTCGCTGTTTTCTTACCATTGACTAATGCGTCAATATCGGTACTCTGCGTTACAGTTACCGTACTTTGAGCATGCGCTGTTGTAATGGTTGTCAGTATGAGAACTATGATTGTAAGGAGTCTTTTCATGTCTTTTACTATAATTGAAAAGTGATGAGAGGATCACAGAACGTGACTCCCTCTCATCATTAATATATGTATGGATTACTTCTTCCAAGCATCGATGATACCCTTGAAGTCAGCTGCCTTCAATGAAGCACCACCAATCAAGCCACCATCAATGTCAGGTTTAGCAAACAACTCTGGTGCGTTGCTAGCCTTACAGCTACCACCATAGAGGATAGAAGTGTCCTCTGCTACTTCCTTACCATACTTCTCTGCAACGATAGAACGGATGTAGGCTAACATCTCCTGAGCCTGGTCAGAAGTAGCAGTCTTACCTGTACCGATAGCCCAGATTGGTTCGTAAGCCAAGATAATGCTCTTCCATTCCTCTGCTGAGAGGTTGAATACTGAACCTTCCAACTCTGCCTTTACTACCTCGTTTTGCTTCTCTGCCTCGCGCTCTTCGAGTGTCTCACCACAGCAGAAGATTACCTTCAATCCATTAGCGAGTGCTAATTGAACCTTCTCTTTGAGGATCTCTGCTGTTTCTCCATAGTACTGACGACGCTCAGAGTGACCAAGGATAACATATTGTGCACCTGTGCTCTTTACCATTGCAGCTGATACTTCACCTGTGTAAGCACCCTTCTCCTTGTCTGCACAGTTCTCTGCGCCAAGCCCAACAACACTTGAATCTAACACCTGGGCAACACTTGCGAGGTGAATGAATGGAGTACAGATAACAACATCACAATTAGGTTTCTCTGCCTTGAGTGACTCGTTAATCTCTTTTGCTAGTTCGATACCTTCCTGCAGGGTCTCGTTCATCTTCCAGTTACCTGCTACGATTTTCTTTCTCATTTGTCTTTTACGTTTTAAAAGTTGATATAATTTATTTGATTGTTCCTTTTGCTTCACCCAATCTTCCTTTTGTTTGAGCCACTCTTCACGCTTCCTTACCCATCTTGTCCACGACCAAATGCGGTCAGCGGCAATAAGGAATGACAAGGGGAAGATGTAGCACACAATGATGAGCATAATCTTTGTCCATGTGTTATTAGCCGGTTCGCGCCCTATTTCAATGAGGGAGAGTGGGGCATTAAGTTCGGCTTGTTTGGGCAAATCGTTATGACTCCATTTATTGATGATAGTACCTTTGTAGAGCAGTACCAAGCCCGGATTACTACGAATGATGGTTTTTAGTGTTGTGCCGTCAGTCGTATAGAAAGGATATTCCGCACCTGTAATGTCCCTCCAATGCTGTACAGCCTTATCTGTGCTAGCTGTCAATCCGTAGAATCCATATCCGTTCTCTTTTGCATATTCATAGATAGCATCAATATCACCAAAGTTACTATCGTCAGCCATTTCCAATACAGGAGCAATGAGTAAGAAGGTATATCCTTTTCGGGTCAAGATGCTATCCGTAATATCGTTTCCTGTCTGTTCGTTCGTGATAGAGAAATCGTGTATGGGTGGTTCATACCCCTGCTCAAGTATCTCTTGACGTGTATCTTTAAATACCCACGTAGAGTCGTTATAAGGGTAATTATTCTCATTGAATTCCTTTGTTACACCATTCTTTTCACAGATAAAGGTTGTCTTATAGGTTGTTTGTTTAGCTCCCTTTGGAATCTCCATACCCTTTTTGATGTTCTGTCCGATATAATAAGGACGGAAGTCAAAGATGGGCAGATGATAAAGACTCAATAGTGACGCGATACAGATAAAGACGATCGTAAAATAGAAGGCTATCCACTGATTCGTCTTTGAAACGAAGCGCATCTGATGTAAAGGCCAGCGTGTGAGAATGATTGCTGCAACAAGCAAAACAATGTTCTTGATAAATGTCTGCGTGTTGGTTAGGTGTATGGCATCTCCGAAACAACCACAATCTTGTATCGGGTTACTCACAGTCAACCATAGTGTTACGGCTGTCATTATAGCCATGAAAAGCAAGGATATCTTGCTGGCTAATCGACGGCGGATAGCCAAGAGGAGTATTACACCCAGTGTAAATTCTATGGCAGAAAGGGCTATCGACACCATTAGCTGTGCCCAATCGGGCACATAAGCCGATAATTGCACTGCCTCTAGGTATTCCGCAATCTTATATTGCGAACCTAGTGGGTCAATAGCCTTAACAAATCCAGAGAAGATAAATGTCAAGGCTAACAGCGCACGACTGAGGTTTACTAATAGTGTCTTTAATTTATTCATGTAGCTTGATAGCACCGAAAACGGCGTAGTTCATTATATCCATATAATTGGCATCTATACCCTCACTGACGAGTGTTTCTCCATTAAGATCTTCTATCTCTTTGATTCGTTCAATCTTAGTGAGAATAAGGTCTGTGTAACTACTCACACGCATATCTCGCCATGCCTCTCCATAGTCATGGTTCTTCTTTACCATTAGTTCGTAGGCTTCGTTGGCATAGGTATCGTAGAGGCTGAGAGCCTCGTCGGGCGTGATGTCAACACTATCGACAAAGCCCTTGGATAGTTGAATCAGTCCAACAATGCTATAATTAATCAATGCGATGAATTCGGGGCGTTCTCCCTCTCCAACGAGATTCTCACCTGTAATCTCTAACGAGCGTATGCGTTTGGCTTTAATGAAAAGCTGATCTGTGAGGGAAGAGGGGCGTAAAATGCGCCATGAGGCACCATAATCATGGAGCTTCTTACCAAAGAGTTCTCTACATTCAGCCAGTATGTCTTTAAATTCTTGCTGTGTCTTTGTCAATTGACTTGCCATTGTTATGAATCGATTTGCCTGCAAAAATACTTATTTTCATTGTAATAAACGAATGAATTAACAACTAATACCATCCGTTTCGCTGGTTGGCGGGGATTCACGGAAGAGCATTGTAACCTATCTGTGCTGAATTTCTAACCTATTGGCAGTTGATGGAGATGCACGTTAGGTATTTTATGCAATCCTATATGTAAACAATAGTTAAGGCGAGGGGCGTAACTGTTAATATCGACGAAATGTACTTTTGTGGGGCACGAAAGTACATTTCGTGCCCCACAAGATGTACTCCCGTGCCTTACGAGGTCTACTTCCGTGATGAGCATAGAATAAGGGCTATTAATACAAGCAAGAAATTGTTTGTGAACAAATCGAAAATTGTTTGTGAAGATTTTAGAGTATCTCTTATTATTGATTAGTTCCTTGTTTTGTACCCAACTATGGGTATGAAAGCTCTTATTCGTTGGGTATAAATGTGGTAGATCTTTAGTGCAGAATTAGGTTGTTACATGTATGAAATAATAACTTAATTTGTGTGACTTAACTAATTTACGTATCTTTGCATTGCTATTCATACAAAGATAACATTTAATTATGCGAGATCTTTCAGATGCCGAATTGGCACAATTATTAGATAAAGATATATTTCATCATATTTCCAATGCCGCCGATAAACTCGGGCTGGAGTGTTACGTAGTGGGCGGCTATGTGCGTGATTTGTTTTTAGAACGCCCTTCCAATGATATCGATGTTGTTGTGGTGGGGAGTGGTATACAGGTAGCAAGCGAATTGAAAGCCGTTCTTGGCAAGAAAGCTCACCTCTCGGTGTTCCGCAACTTTGGTACTGCTCAAGTGAAATATAAGCACACAGAGGTTGAATTTATAGGTGCTCGACGAGAGAGTTACAGCCATGATAGTAGGAAACCAGTGGTAGAAGATGGTACACTTGAGGATGATCAGAATCGTAGGGACTTTACAATCAATGCCCTAGCAGTGTGCTTGAATAAGGCTCGCTTTGGAGAGTTAGTCGATCCATTCGGTGGGGTTGACGATCTATGGGATGGTATTATTCGCACTCCTTTAGACCCTGATGTAACTTTCTCTGATGATCCATTGCGTATGATGCGATGCGTTCGTTTTGCTACACAATTAAATTTCTTTATTGAAGATGAGACCTTCGAGGCGTTGGAACGCAATGCCGAAAGAATAAAGATTATTAGTGGGGAACGCATAGAAGAGGAGTTGAACAAAATTATGATGACGCCAACACCGAGCAAGGGATTTATCGATTTGTATCGTTGTGGGCTCTTGCAAATCATCTTGCCAGAGCTAGTTGCTTTGGATGTCGTGGAGACTAGGAACGGACGAGCACATAAGAATAATTTTTATCACACCTTAGAAGTGTTGGATAATATCTGCAAGCATACAGATAACTTATGGTTGCGATGGTCGGCATTATTGCATGATGTGGGTAAAGCAAAGTGTAAACGGTGGGATTCCGTAGCGGGATGGACCTTCCATAACCACAACTATGTTGGTGCGAAGATGGTACCTGAAATCTTTCGAAGGTTGAAGTTGCCGATGGATAGTAAGATGAAGTATGTGCAAAAGCAGGTAGACTTACACATGCGTCCGATTGTTATTGCTGATGAAGAAGTGACCGACTCGGCCGTGAGACGACTGATGAATGATGCTGGCGAAGACATTGATGACTTGATGACTCTGTGTGAGGCGGATATAACGAGTAAGAATGTTGCCCGCAAACAACGCTTTCTTGATAACTTCCGAATCGTTCGTGAGAAGCTAAAAGACCTGAAGGAACGCGATTACAAACGCTTGTTGCAACCCTGCATAGATGGTAATGAGATCATGGAAATGTTCCATCTCAAGCCGAGCCGAGAAGTGGGCATATTGAAGCATACACTGAAAGATGCCGTTCTTGATAATAAGGTGCCTAATGAGCGAGAGCCTTTAATGGAACTTCTGCGCAATAAGGCGAGTGAATTGGGGCTGATTTAAGAATGAAGAAGATAACATCCATTGTCAACGGAGGTTATAGATAAGAGTCCTAAATGATATGTTTATAGGTAATAATTGTTAAATGCTGTTTGCAAAATAAGTATCTTTAGTGATTAATGAGTAGTTTTGCACATTGAGAAACTTATGCTTTACGCATCGGTTTCCAATGTGCTTTACTTTATTTAAAAGGTAAACTTGATACTATCTGAGAACATCTCTCTTGTACGAAAGAGGGGGAAGGAAGATTAGAAAAGAATGAATATAATATATTAATTAGGTATGAGAAAGAATAAAATCTTATTGTTCATAGCTGCAATGGTAGCATTTCTAACCAGTTGCGGAGGCGGTCAGCAGGGTCTTCCTACAAGTGATGAGTATCCTGTGATTACGATTGGTGCATCTAATGCACAGCTAAAGACAACTTATCCAGCTACGCTGAAGGGTGTTCAGGATGTAGAGGTTCGCCCAAAGGTAAGCGGCTTTATCACGAAACTATACGTGCATGAGGGTGAGTATGTGCATGCTGGTCAGGTGCTCTTCGTTGTGGATAACTCCACTTATCAGGCTGCTGTTCGTCAGGCTGAGGCACAGGTTAACTCCGCTCAGAGTGCTGTAGCACAGGCTGAAGCTGGTGTTGTTCAGGCTAACGCAAGTCTTAATTCGGCTAATGCCCAGGCTGCCACCGCTCGTTTAACTTACTCAAACAGTAAGAACCTATATAATAATAAGGTGATAGGCGACTATGAGTTGCAGTCAGCGAAGAATAGTTTTGAGACATCACAAGCTGCTGTCCGCCAAGCACAAAGTGGTGTTGCTTCTGCGCAAGCTGCTGTTCGCCAGGCGCAAGCAGGTGTTCGTCAGGCACAAGCAATGCTATCAACTGCTAAGGATAACCTTGGTTTCTGTTATGTAAAGAGTCCTGCCTCTGGTTACATCGGTAGTCTTCCTTTCAAAGAGGGAGCCTTGGTAAGTGCTTCTTCTGCACAGCCAGTAACAACCGTGAGCAATACTTCTACAATAGAAGTTTACTTCTCAATGACTGAGGCTGACGTGTTGAAACTGAGCCGAGCAGGTGATGGTTTGAGCAATGCCATTAAGAAGTTCCCAGGTGTAAGTTTGTTGCTTGCAGATGGTTCTACCTATAATCATGAGGGAGCCATTGTCAAGACGAGTGGTATCATAGACCCAGCAACAGGAACAATCAGCGTTATTGCACGCTTTCCCAACCCTGAGCACTTGTTAAAGAGTGGTGGTAGTGGACAGATTGTTATTGCTAAAAACAATAATCACGCATTGTTGATTCCACAAGAGGCAACCACTCAGGTGCAGGATAAGATATTTGTCTATAAGGTTGATGCTAATAATAAGGTACATTACAGCGAGATAACCATTAACCCACAGAATGACGGTATCAATTACATCGTTACTAGTGGATTAAAGATGGGCGACCGCATTGTTAGCAAGGGTATCTCAAGTTTGGAAGATGGTGCAAAGATAAAGGCATTGACTCCAGCAGAGTATGAAGAAGCCATCAAGAAAGCCGAGAAATTGGGTGAGAATCAGAGCTCTGCTGCAGGTTTCTTGAAGACAATGAAAGGAGATAGTAAGTAATTAGAAGTTAGGAATTTGGAGTTTTTGAATGAGGATTTGAAGGTTGACCTTTGACCGAGGCAGGCTTCGTCAAGCTAAGTTTTTATCCATCTCCATAATTCAAAAGAACAATATTTATGACATTTACTAATTTCATTAAACGACCGGTTCTATCAACGGTTATATCCATCTTCTTTGTACTTTTGGGTATAATCGGTTTGATGTCACTGCCTATTGAGCAGTATCCAGATATCGCACCACCTACGATTTCGATATCAACATCTTATCAAGGTGCAGATGCGCAGACCGTATTGAATTCTGTAATCACACCATTGGAAGAAAGTATAAATGGTGTGGAGAATATGACTTATATCCAGTCAACTGCGACAAATGCGGGTATGGCGATGATCACGGTCTACTTCAAGCAAGGTGCTGATCCCAATATGGCTGCAGTCAACGTGCAGAACCGTGTTTCGCAAGCACAGGCTTTGTTACCTGCTGAAGTTACCCGTGTGGGTGTGACTGTATCGAAACGTCAGAGTTCGAATGTAGTCATGTACTCCTTAACAACAGATGATGGACGATATGATGATGAGTTCTTGACGAACTATAACAACATCAACATCGTTCCAATGTTGAAGCGTATTAATGGTGTAGGTGACGTCCAGACACCTGGTATGAAGACTTACTCAATGCGTATATGGCTCCAGCCAGATAAGATGAAGCAGTATGGTCTTGTCCCTTCTGATATCTCTGGAGCATTAGCAGAACAGAATATCGAGGCAGCACCAGGTTCCTTTGGTGAGCAAAGTAAGCTCAAGTTTGAGTACACTATGCGCTATAAGGGACGTTTGAAGACGCCAGAAGAATATGGAAATATCATTATCTCAAGCAATACAAATGGTCAGACACTTCACTTGCGTGATGTGGCAAAGGTGGAATTAGGCGGTTTGCAATATTCCGTTGCCATGCGTAACAATGGGCAACCTGCTGTATTAGGTATGGTTAACCAGGTGGCTGGTTCAAATGCTACACAGATTGCTGATGACGTAAAAGCAGCCTTAGCTGATGCCCAAAAGCAAATGCCTCCCGGGATGAAGGTCACGATTGAGCAAGATGTAACCGAATTCCTTTTTGCTTCTATCGAAGAGGTAGTACGCACACTGGTAATTACTTTGATCTTAGTGTTCTTTGTTGTGTATGTCTTCCTACAGGACTTCCGCTCTACACTCATCCCTATGATTGCTGTACCAGTAGCCTTGATTGGTACGTTCTTCTTCCTTTGGGTCTTTGGCTTCTCCATCAACCTTTTGACACTGTCGGCATTGTTATTAGCGATTGCCATCGTGGTGGATGATGCCATTGTGGTGGTTGAGGCTGTTCATGCAAAACTCGATTTAGGTTATAAGAGTGCGATGACGGCTGCCATTGATGCAATGAATGAGATTTCAGGAGCTATCATCTCTATTACTTTAGTGATGTCAGCAGTGTTCGTGCCAGTATCATTTATTGGTGGAACATCGGGTACTTTCTATCGTGAGTTTGGTGTGACAATGGCGGTATCAATCGTTATCTCTGCTCTGAATGCTTTGACCTTGTCACCAGCCTTATGTGCTATCTTCTTGAAACCACATAGTGATGACGAGGAATACAAGAAGCTGTCACGCATTGACAGATTCCACATGGCATTCAATACACAGTATGATAAGATCAATGCGAAGTATCAGAAGAAAGTAGAGAAGATTATCAACCATCGTTGGATTTCAGGTACAGCTGTAGTCGTAGGTATCGTTGCTCTTGTGCTTACAATGACCTTCACAAAGACAGGTCTTGTACCTGATGAGGATACAGGAACATTGTTCGCTATGGTCAGTATGCCTCCAGGGACATCACAAGAAGAGACTCAAAAGGTAGTTGATCAAGTAGATAAAATGTTGGCAAGTAACCCTTATATTGAGCGTCGTGAACAGATTGTTGGTTACAACTTCTTGGCCGGTCAGGGATCTAATCAGGCAACTTTCATTGTTAAGTTGAAGCCTTTTGCCGAGCGTGAATATGGCATGTTCGACCGTATTAAGTCGGTATTCACGGGTGCTGGTATTGCTGGATTATTCATTGACCCAACTTCTTCTAATATGATTTTGGGCATGATTTACAAGCAAACAGCCAGTATTAAGGGTGCGCAGGTAATAGCCTTTGCACCGCCAATGATTCCTGGTTATGGTATGGCGAATGGTCTTTCTTTCTCTTTACAAGATAAGACAGGTGGAGATTTGAATAAATTCTTTAAGGTAGCACAGGATTACCTCGCTGCTTTGAACAAGCGTCCAGAGTTCAGCCGAGCACTTACCACTTATAACCCTAACTATCCTCAATACATGGTGGATGTAGATGTTGCGAAAGCAAAGCAGGCAGGTACATCACCTGCAGCTATTCTTTCTGTATTGCAGGGATACTATGGTGGTATGTATGCTTCCAACTTTAATGCATACGGTAAACTTTTCCGTGTGATGATACAAGGGACAGCAGAGAGCCGCATGGACGAGGCGAGCATGAATAACATCTATGTTCGAACAGCAGCAGGTATGGCTCCTGTAAGTGAGTTCTGCACGTTGAAGCGTGTTTATGGACCGTCAAATATCACTCGTTTCAACCTCTTTACCTCTATTGCAATTAATGCGACACCAGCAAACGGGGTCTCTTCTGGAGAGGCTATTAAGGCCGCAGAAGAAGTGGCAAAACAAGTATTACCACAGGGATATGGCTATGAGTTCTCTGGCTTAACACGTTCAGAGCAGGAGTCTTCGAACTCAACAGCGATGATCTTCATCCTTTGTATCGTGTTTGTCTACTTGATTCTTAGTGCACAATATGAGAGTTATATCCTCCCATTAGCTGTTATCTTGTCAATACCATTCGGTCTTGCAGGAGCGTTCATATTCACGATGATCTTCGGGCATAGCAACGATATCTACATGCAAATATCCTTGATTATGTTGATTGGATTGTTAGCTAAGAACGCCATCCTTATCGTTGAGTTTGCTCTTGAGCGTCGCCGAACTGGTATGGCAATCAAGTATGCAGCCATCTTAGGTGCTGGCGCACGTCTTCGTCCTATCCTTATGACGTCTTTAGCAATGGTTATCGGATTGTTGCCATTGATGTTTGCAAGCGGTGTAGGTCATAATGGTAACCAGACATTGGGTGCTGCTGCCGTCGGAGGTATGTTGATTGGTACACTCTGTCAGGTGTTTGTTGTACCAGCTCTGTTCGCTGGCTTCCAGTACTTACAAGAGCGTATTAAGCCCATCGAGTTTGAAGATGAGGCCAGTCGCGACGTCATTAAGGAACTCGAGAAATACGCGAAAGGCCCTGCACATGATTATAAGGTAGAAGAGTAGTACTATATTAAAAGAACAATAATGAAGAATAAAAATATAATCATCATAGCCCTTGCAGCCCTGTCATTGACAGGCTGTAAGAGTCTCTATGGCAATTACGAGCGTCCCGATGTGAAGACGAGTGGGATTGTGAGAGACCCCGTTGATGACAAGGCAACGCTTGAGGGAGCCAATGACTTTGGTAACCTCCCATGGCGCAGTGTCTTTACCGATCCTCAATTACAGGCACTTATTGAGAAAGCTCTTAATAATAATCCCGACCTGATCAATGCTGCTTTGAACATTGATATTGCCGAACAGCAGGTGAAGACATCAAAGTTGGCGTTCTTACCATCTGTGGTCTTCGCACCGACGGGTACGATTTCTCACTTTGGTTCGCACACGCCTTCCACCCAGTCTTACACACTCCCTGTCTCTGCAAGTTGGGATGTTGATCTCTTTGGAAAGCTGCGTTCCCAGAAGAAAGCTGCCCAGATGATGCTCCTTCAGTCGAAGGATTACAGGGTAGCTGTGCAGACAAATCTTATCTGCAACGTTGCCAATCTCTATTATACATTGCTGATGCTTGATCGTCAGAAGCAGATAGTAGATGATATGTCAGGACTGACCAAGAACACCTGGGACATGATGAAACTCCAAATGGAGTATGGTCGTGCTCGTTCAACGAGTGTTCAGAGTGCCGAAGCTGCTTACTATAGTGTACAGACACAGGGCGCAGACATCCGTCGTCAGATACGTGAGACCGAGAACACTCTTAGTCTTCTTCTTGGTGAACCCGCGCAAGGTATTACACGTGGTAGTCTAGCCAATCAGAGCTTACCGGCGAATTTTGCAGGTGGTATTGGTGTACAACTTCTAAGCAATCGTGCCGATGTGCATGCAAACGAAATGGCGTTAGCTCAATGCTTCTATAACATTCAGCAGGCACGCAGTCGTTTCTATCCAGCATTGAATATATCACCTACTGGTGCGTGGACCAATAGCAATGGTATGGTTAACCCTGGCAAGTTGCTCTTGAGTGTAGTCGGTAGTTTAACACAGCCCATCTTCATGCGCGGACAATTAAAAGCAGGTTTGCGTGTTGCTGAAGATAAGTATAAGCAAGCATATAACACATGGCAGAATAGTATTCTCAAGGCTGGTTCAGAAGTGAGCAACGCCCTTGTTGCTTATAATTCAGCTGATGAGAAAGAGAAGTTGCAGCAACAACAAATAGATGTTCTGAAGCAGAATGTAGAGCACACACAGATGCTCTATGCACAAAGCTCAAGCACCTATCTTGAGGTTATCACCGCTCAGCAGAGCTTACTTAATGCAGAAATATCACAAGTGAAAGAACAGTTTACGAAGCTACAATCTATCGTCAATCTGTATAATGCACTTGGTGGTGGTTCTAAGTAAATTGTTTGTTTAATTCTTAGTATTCAAGAGTATGAGTAGCGTAATTAGTCCAAAAGCCGAGGTTTCTCCGAAAGCAAAGATTGGAGACGGCTGTAAGATATTCCCATTTGTATATATAGAAGACGATGTCGTCATCGGTGATAACTGCGTTATCTTCCCCTTTGTTAGCATCTTGAATGGTACTCGAATGGGAAGTGGAAACAAGATTCACCAAGGTTCGGTGCTTGCCGCTTTGCCACAGGATTTCAATTTCGTGGGTGAAAAAAGCGAACTGGTGATGGGTGATAACAATATTGTTCGAGAGAACGTGGTTATCAATCGTGCCACACACCGTGGCGGCAAAACCATTATCGGCTCGAATAACTTCCTTATGGAAGGTGTACATATTAGCCATGACACCGTCGTTGGTGACAAGTGTGTCTTTGGATATGGTGCAAAGATTGCAGGCGATTGTAAGATTGGAACGGGAGCGATTATCTCTTCAAATGTTGTAGAGAAAGCGAACACACGGGTAGGTGAATATGCCATGGTACAAGCAGGTACTACCTTCTCGAAGGACGTTCCTCCTTATATTATCGCTGGTGGTGCACCGATTGAGTATCATGGTGTGAATACAACTATTGGTAAGCGAGCTGGTGTTGATGAGAAGATTCTCAAGCACATTGCCAATGCTTATCGTCTGTTGTTCCATGGGCAGACATCAGTTTTTGATGCTTGCATTCAGATAGAACAACAAGTGCCCGCTTCGCACGAGATTCGCAATATCGTCGACTTCGTGCGAGCCACGGAAGAAGGAATCATTAGTAAAATCTAATTTTATTTTCAATAGTTTTTTGATGAGAGGGAAGACTGGCCGTGAGGTTAGTCTTTCTGTTATTTTAGAACAGAGTAACACACAAGTCTTTAAGACATAGAAAGCAAAGGAACGCGAAGGGTGTTTGTAACATATTCTTTAGACAGAATGACAAAAAGACATATTCTTTTAATGACATATCCTTTGAGCCATCTTTATTATATTGTAAACACTTGATACCCCCCTATCCATTAGCCAGCAAATTCCCTGCAGACAGTACTATTTACTCCCCCTCTCCATTCGGAGAGGGGGCGGGGGTGAGGCTGGTTGGGTTGATTGTCGAGGCTTCTTTTTTCCTATTTTATTTGCTCCTTTAATTTATTCTTCTTACCTTTGCTGCCGTGAAACGATTAGCAATGACATATCAAGTGAACGAAGTACTGCAAAGAATTATCAAGTTCTTTGCATCTTTTTGCACTTTATCTTTGGTCAATCCAAATAATTTGCTAACACACACACTATGCGCACCTAGCGTACAATAACACATTTTTTCTTCTCGCATAC
>ERZ773006.173-NODE-173-length-36650-cov-65.245_pt1 | contig 36650 bp, 52 predicted proteins | sample MGYA00580843_ERZ773006 | MGnify/ENA primary metagenome ERZ773006 (study PRJEB29015, sample SAMEA2738011) | human oral metagenome | biome: human oral; feature: human-associated habitat; material: dental | place: China | collected 2052 ...
TGGAAGCAGTGTGGAATATCATTTCTCGTACTAACAAGTATATTGACGAAACAGCACCTTGGGTGTTGGCTAAAGATGAAACTAAGAAAGCTGAACTGGGTGCAGTTATGAGCCATTTGGCAGCTAGCCTGCGTGTGGTGGCACATTTGATCAAGCCATTCATGATGACAACCAGTGACGCCATTTTGCTCCAGCTTGGTTTGCCAGAGGCGACTTCGCTGGAACATCTTGACTTGGCAGGATTGCCAGCAGGCTTGACTGTGGTTAAAAAAGGAACACCAATCTTCCCACGTCTAGATATGGACGTAGAGATTGCCTACATCAAGGACCAAATGGAAGCAGAAAAGCCAGTTCTTGAGAAGGAATGGAAACCAGAAGAAGTCGAGCTCACACTCAACCGCAAGGAAATCAAGTTTGACGATTTTGACAAGGCAGAAATTCGTGTCGCAGAAGTTAAAGAAGTTGCTAAAGTCGAAGGTTCTGATAAATTGCTCCAATTCCGTTTGGATGCTGGAGATGGCGAAGACCGTCAAATCCTCTCTGGAATTGCCAAGTTCTATCCAAATGAGCAAGAATTGGTCGGCAAAAAAGTCCAAATCGTAGCTAATCTTAAACCACGCAAGATGATGGGGCGTATTAGTCAAGGTATGATCCTCTCAGCCGAATATGGGGACCAATTAACCCTTCTGACCGTGGACGAAAAAGTTCCTAATGGAAGCTTGATTGGTTAAAAAGATTGCTTAAAACAATTTAAGACTAAAGACGAATCCCAGTAAGTTTGCTGGGGTTTTTGTGTAAAAAATTTTTTCAAAAAACACTTGACGATTCATATATATATATATATAATGGTTTTGAGAAAGTTTTAGGGGGCAAATGATGAAAATAGTGAAAATGATTGTGCTCGCACTCTACTTGCTTGCTACAGCTGTCTTAGCACTGCTAAATCCAGTGATAAGTTTGCTTCTTGTTCTGGCTGGAGTTGTGGCATATTTTTTATTGTTTAGGGGAAGGTAAAATGAAAAAGTTAAAAAAATTATTTAAGAAAAAAGTTTATTTATGGAAACTTCTTGTTATCGTTATTGTATTCTTAGGAGTGCTTGGGTTTGGCCTTTTTCAGGGCTTGAAAATGAATCCGAAAACGGGTAATGAATCGCAAAATCAACAGACTTCAACTTATGCAACGATAAAAAAGTTGGAAAAGGTAAATGAGCTTGTCTTGTTAAATACAAGAATTCAAAAGATTAAGACCGTCACTAATAGTACAAAAATTTTCGGTCAAAAAGTGTTGGCTTCAGAAAAGAAGGCAGTCATCATTTTAAATTACAATGCTAAATTTGGTATCAAAGAAAATGTAAAAATTGAGAAGAAAGGCGATCATCAGTATGAGGTGACCATTCCTAAATATCAAGTGATTGGAGTTGAATTAGATAAAAAGAAGCCTTATGAAAAATATCATGAAAATAAAGAAATATTGAGTAATTTAACTCCCGATGTTGATACGGGAGAGGCGGCCACTAAAGGTCTCACTAATAAAGACCAAGAAGGATATCTAGACTCAATGACTGACAGTCTCAATCAATCAGCAGAGAATTATTACACTGGATTAATTCAGGCAGTTGATTCAGAGGCAGAAGTGACATTTAAAAACTTGAATAAATAATTTTATAATTAGGAGGTTTTTATGAAAAAAGGTGCGGCATTTATTTTTAAAACTTTTGTTTTGTTCATTAGTATTATATTATTGGCTTCTTGTTCGGAGAGTCAATCGACTAATAAAGATAAAACATATGATAAAGAGTTTATTACAGCTTTGGCAGAAGGGCTTGATAGCCGTTGGAAAATAACGACTGACTGGTCACAGTCTATCAGTATTTTCAGATGTTTTTTATTTTATATTATCAACACTATCGACAACACTTCACTAATCATATAGAATTTTTAGAAATGATGACCTATATAAATTGTTTATATATGGGAAATGATGAAAGTGGGACTTATCCTGATAAATATGTAGACTATTTAAAAAGTCTCTTTATAGGAACGAATATTGATATTTTTACATGGAAGAATGAACTTGAGTTATATATGGATAGGATAAAAAGTTCGTTGGAAGAAATTCTTTCAAGTATACGAATATATTTAAGTGATTATTCTCTTAAAGATAATTCAATTGATCAGTATATCCAAAAAGAATTTGCCTTAAAAAAATTACCAATATCTTTGAGACAAATGACTGTGCCAAGAATTTTTATTATCATTTTTCTTGCACTTCAAGAAAAATTAAAAGGAAATCAGATTATCAATTCGCTCCCAGAAAACACTCTACACGAGTTTTTTGAAGAGGTTATTGATAGTACATTTGAAAGATACATTCTAGCACGTATTTTTTCCTAAGATATTAGTTACTATTAGCTGCTGTTGCAAAAATGAATATCGGTACCAAATGGAACTAAATATCCCATTTGGTACCGATATTTTTATTTTAAAATAGATAATAGATTATTATTGAAGATCAATAGTTATTTTTTAAAATAGGTGAGGATAGATTATTATAAGTGAAAAGTTTATATCAATTTGAATGTTCTTGCCTTTTATCTATTATTCATCTCCCTTACCCACAAATGGTAATTTGTCAGTGAAATCTGAAAAATTTTCCCGCATATCGGTCATAAAAGTGGCTGGATTGGGTGTTTTAAAATCATCAATCCAAGCTTGGTAACGGATAGAAATGAGAAGTCGTGTTAGGCGGCTGAGCATTTCTTTTTCTTGCTCGGTAAGGGCTTGGGCATTTTGGACGATAGTCAGCAATTTCTTGATACTGTTGGGTTGGAAAAATTCATCAATGGACGTAATTTGAGCGTCTAAAATGAGGCCGAAAAAGACATCAAAAAAATCTTTAAGTTCGTCATCGGGAACCGTCTCCACCCATTCTTTGAGAGTTTTGTCTGTCTGAATGCTGTCTGGGTTGAGCGTGTCAAGTAAGACAAAGTGCTCATTTTCGATTTGCCAAGAGAAGGTATCGTGCTGGGCAATACCACCGATAGCCACACTCTTTACAATGTGCGCTTGCTTAGGTGTTTCTAGCATCATCCCGACAATAGAGCCTTGCGGAATGTAGCGTTTGATTTTTGGAGCCATTTCCTGATAGCCGTCTGTTTCAATTACTGTATGATTCAAGCCCGGAGCGTCAAAGCTATAGATTTGAGAAATTCTTGCTTGTAAAGCAGGCTCTACTTGGCTGCCAGCGTAAGTCGCTAAATTGCCACCTTTGGAATGTCCTGTCAATATAAAAGTGGCTTTTGGAAATGCCTGCATGACTTTTTGGACATAATGGACAGCTGTTCGTTGTGCAGGGACATGCTCCATATAAGTCATGTGAAAATCTTCTTTCCAACCGATAATGGAATCATCTGTTCCGCGAAAAGTGATAACATAGGTGTTTAAGCTGATTTTATAAGTCATAGCAGCAAATTGTTTTTGCACATCAAGATCAATATCATTTACATAACCCAAGAGTTTGATGTTCTTATAGCGCTTCACCTTAGCGGCTTGTTCCAAAAGTGCCAAGCGGTGTTTGGTATTCATCATGGAAATTTCTTGGGTCATGTATTGTGGTATATCAACTAAGCGATGGGCTTGTTGTAAGGTCAAACTATCTGTAACAATGTCATCAAAGTTCAGATAGGTCATTTCAGTCAAAAGCAGAATATCTAGCTCTGTAAAAGGCTGATTGTAGATACTGTCGTATTGTACATCTTCTAAATAGTTAAAAATATTTCCCATAAAGGTTCTCTTTTCTGAAAATCTATTGTTAGTATAGCATATTTTCCCAAGTCTTTGTTATAATAGAAAAAGAAAATAGAAAAGAGGGATAGCATGCACAAGATATTATTAGTAGAAGACGATGCTGTCATTCGCCAACAAGTCAAAAAAATGCTGGAGCAATGGGGATTTGAAGTGGTTGCAGTAGAGGATTTCATGCAGGTTTTGACGATTTTTGTCAAGGAAGAGCCGCATCTAGTGCTAATGGACATCGGTTTACCTCTCTTTAATGGATACCACTGGTGTCAAGAAATTCGCAAGATTTCTAAAGTGCCCATTATGTTTTTGTCATCAAGAGACCAAGCAATGGATATCGTTATGGCAATCAATATGGGTGGTGATGACTTTGTCACAAAACCGTTTGATAACAATGTTCTCCTCGCTAAAGTGCAAGGGCTGTTGCGGCGGTCTTACGAGTTTGGTACGGATCAAAGTCTGCTAGAGTATCATGGTGTGATTCTCAACCTAAAATCTATGGATATGATGTATGAGGGAGAAGTGATTACACTGACAAAAAATGAATTTCAGATTTTACGCGTGCTGTTTGAGCATTCTGGTAGCATTGTTGCGCGTGATGATTTGATGAAAGAGCTCTGGAATAGTGATTTCTTTATTGATGACAATACCTTGTCAGTTAATGTGGCACGGTTGCGGAAAAAATTAGAAGAAGCAGGGCTCAAAAATTTCATTGAAACAAAGAAAGGTATAGGCTACGGATTGACCAATGGATCATCAGAATAAGCGTTTGTTTCTTAGCTATTATTTTCGCTCGCGCCAGTTTTTATTTTTACTATTACTTATTTTTTATACACTATTATTTTCCTTTTGTTATCTTTTTGAAGATGAACGAGCAGTCTTACAGTATGTCTTATTGATTTTATTGCTGATTAGTCTGGCGGGTTTCCTGTTGGATATCGTAAAGCAGTACCAAAATTTTCGTCATCTTGTCTTTTATGGGGAAGGTCAGGCACAAACTCCTTTAGAAGCATTGCTCTTCTCCAAAATCGAAACTTTAGAAAAGGACAAAAAAGAGCTGCAATTACAACATCAAGAAAAGCAGAGTGATTTACTGGATTATTACACACTTTGGGTGCATCAGATTAAGACACCGATTGCTGCGAGCAAGCTCTTGGTGCAGGATTTACAAGAGCAGACGCTCAAAAATCAATTGGAGCAGGAGTTGTTTAAGATCGACTCTTATACCAACTTAGTCTTGCAATATTTGCGGTTGGAAAGTTTTCATGATGATTTAGTCGTGAAAAAAGAAAATATAGAAGACTTGGTCAAAGATGTTGTCAAAAAGTATGCCATTTTCTTTATTCAGCAAGGATTGAGTCTAAATTTGCATGATTTGAATCACACCATTATCACAGATAAAAAGTGGTTTCTTGTTATTTTAGAGCAAGTGCTTTCTAATAGTCTTAAATATACGAAGCAAGGAGGCATTGAGATTTTCTTTAAGGAAGATACCTTGTATATGAAGGATACTGGTTTGGGGATTCAAGATGCCGATCTTCTGCGCGTGTTTGAGCGAGGCTTTTCTGGCTACAACGGGCGCCTAACGCATCAGTCATCAGGATTGGGGCTCTATTTATCTAAGAAAATTGCGGATGAACTGGGGCATGAATTGCATTTGCAGTCGGTGGTCGGAGAAGGCACAACCGTTATGATTACTTTTAAAGAAAAGAAATTATTGTTTGAATAAATGTAATCTTACAAAATTGTAAGGTTCGCCTCTAAAAATGAAAGGTTATGTTATGGTAGCAGCCTTTCTTTTTTTGTATCATAAGATTAGAAAATGAATGATGTTTCATAGAGGAGGCAGTTATGAAAACAAAAGGATTGAACGCTTTTCAGCTCAAGCTCTTAATGGCTGTTTTAATGGTCTTTGATCACCTTGAAAAAATACCAGGCTTACTGTCAGGTGAATGGGCGAGCATTTTTCATGCTTTAACACGCTGTGTAGCAGTTTGGTTTGCTTTTGCAGCAGTGGAAGGTTTTCGATATACACGGAGCCGCTTGCTTTATAATGTACGTCTCTTTTTCTGGTCAGCTATCATGTTTGCTGGAAATACGATTCTCAATTTGCTGTTTCAGTCTAAAGGAGTTCAGATATATAATAATATTTTCTTAACTTTGGCTTGCGGTGTACTTGTCCTCAATATCTTTTTTGGCATAAACCAAACAAGCAATCCAGTTGATATTAAACGCCAGCCCATTCGCTTTATCTTAGGCATTGTTGTTTGCTTGCTTGCTGGTTTTGTGACAGAAGGTGGCATGGTCATTATTCCATTTATGTTGATCACCTATACTTGTAGAGAAAAGAGAAATCTCCGCAATCTTCTGTATGGTATTTTAGCGGTTGTCCTATTTTGTATGAGTATTCAGATTTACCCGACATGGAGCGATACGCTGTTAATGATGTTTTATAATTCCGATTGGCTTTTTATCACAGTACTGCCTTTCATTTCACTCTATAATGGCGAACGCGGTCCTGTGACCAAGTGGAGCAAGTATTTCTTTTATATCTTTTATCCAGCTCACTTATGGTTGATTACTTGCATTGCTTACCTCGTTCAAAAATGAGTAAATCATAGTCTTGCAGCGAGCAATTCGCTGCAAAGTAGTATCAAAAAAGGAGAACAAGATGAAATATGGTAAAATTTTATTGAAACAAGACAGGCAATTGCTTCAGCCAAACGTAAAAGATATTGAAAAAGCGCAATTTGGCTATGAAGTGAGTCAATCAGCGCAACAGTTATATTTTAGATTTTAAAAAAGGAGAAAATGATGACACTATTAGATGTACAACATGTGAAGAAAATTTACAAAACCCGCTTTCAAGGCAACCAAGTAGAAGCACTGAAAGACATTCATTTTACGGTGGACAAAGGTGATTATGTCGCTATCATGGGTGAGTCGGGGTCTGGGAAATCCACTCTGCTCAATATTCTTGCCATGCTAGACAAGCCAACCGAAGGACGTGTCTTTCTCAATGGCACCGACACCGCGACAATCAAAAACAGTCAGGCTTCGAGCTTCCGTCGGGAAAAATTAGGTTTCGTTTTTCAAGATTTCAACCTGTTAGACACGCTCTCGGTCAAGGACAATATTCTTTTGCCGCTCGTCCTATCGCGCCGTCCCATCACGGAAATGATGCAAAAGCTAGTTACAATTTGTAACGAATTGGGAATTAACCAACTGCAAGAAAAATATCCCTATGAAATTTCAGGTGGTCAAAAGCAACGGGTGGCAGTGGCACGAGCGATTATTACTGAGCCGGAGATTTTATTAGCGGACGAGCCAACTGGGGCGCTTGATTCAAAATCCTCTGCGGCGCTTTTAGATGTATTTGATGACATTAATGATCGTGGTCAAACGATACTTATGGTGACGCATTCGACAGCGGCGGCAAGTCGCGCCAAACGTGTGCTCTTTATCAAGGATGGGATTTTGTACAATCAGATTTTCCGAGGCGACAAGACGGAGCGGCAGATGTTCCAAGAGATTTCTGATACCTTAACGGTCATGGCAAGCGAGGTGAATGATTATGTTCAAACTAACGAATAGATTAGCCATCTCAAATCTGGTAAAAAACCGTAGTTTATATTATCCTTTTGCGTTGGCAACGATTGTAGCAACAGCAATTTTATATAGCTTTGTATCACTTGCTCACAGTCCAAACTTAGAAGCTACTTACGGTGGTACTGCGGCTCGTATGACTCTACAATTTGGTATTTCAGTCATTCAAATTGCAGTTCTTATCTTGATTACTTATGCCAATAGCTTTGTCATGAAAAATCGTTCCAAAGAGTTAGGATTATACAGCATTTTAGGAATGGAGAAACGTCATTTGTTGCTGATGACTTTCTTTGAAATGTTTTATTTCTCTCTAGTGACTATTGGACTTGGACTTGCTTTGGGTCTCCTTTTAGACAAAATCCTTTTTGCCGTTTTACTCAAATTCATGGGAATGAAAGTAGTCATTGCCTCGACCTTCCAATGGTTAAATGTCTTTATTGTTTTAGCCAGTCTAGGTCTTGCCTTTGTGTTGATTCTATTTTTAAATTCCACGCGTCTGCTTCGGTACAGCTCGCTTCATTTGATGAAAGAAAAGAAGGCTGGAGAGAAGAAAGGACGATTTCTTGGTTTGCAGACACTTTTAGGACTTGGACTTCTTGCTGTGGCTTATTATATTGCGCTCACAGTTGAGAAACCAGTTGCTGCGATTTTTAATTTTTTTATCGCAGTTCTCATGGTTGTTTTAGCAACCTATCTTCTCTTTAATGCAGGAACGATTACGCTTTTGCAATTCTTAAAGAAACGAAAGAGATACTATTACAAAATACAAAATTTTATTTCTGTTTCGAATTTGATTTCTCGTATGCGTAAAAATGCTGCAGGTCTGGCTACAATTTCTATCCTTTCAACTATGCTGTTAGTAACCTTGGTTGGCTCTATTAATATCTATGTGGGTGGGAAAGATTATATGACTTCTTTGCATCCAAAGGATTATAATATTTCAATTACAAGTAGAACGATGGCTAAAAATGCTGCAATTTTACAGGCGGTAAAAGACGTAGTGCACAAAAAAGGGATACGTGATGCTAAGTATGAAGATTATAGTTATCAAATTTCTTCTATTTCAAAAATCAATGGCAATCAGCTAACGATTCCTGAAAACACAGCTAGATTAAATGTAGAAGAAGCTCAAAAATCAATGGCTACTTTCCTTGTCATTAGCTCTCAAGAGTATGAAAAAATGGCTGGGAGTAAGGTTAATTTAACGGATAATGAAACGCTTCTTTATACCAAAAATCTTCAAATCAATCAAAAACAAGATCTGACCATCAATGGGAAATCGTGGAAGATCAAAGAGCGTTTGACAACAGATTTTGCACATGGAAAGATTGCCAATGCATCCAGTATGGTATCGCAAAAAATGATGTATCTGGTTGTCAATCAACCAAGTCAAGTGGGTTTGAAAGACGGTTACACGTATTTTATTGGTATTCAATCGGCTAATAAAAAGGTTAATCTGCAAGAGAGTATTTTTAATGCTCTTCATAATCAGCAAGGGAAAGAAAGTAAAATTATCAGTGTTTCTGAACGTTATCGCATTGAAAAAGAATATCAGGGTGTGATTGGGACTCTTCTATTTATCGGAATTTTCCTTTCGACGATTTTCCTACTTGGAACAGTTCTTGTGATTTATTACAAACAAATTTCAGAAGGTTATGAAGATCGTGAAGGCTTTATCGTTCTGCAAAAAGTTGGACTGGATGAAAAGCAAACGAAGGCAACGATTCGGAAGCAAATCGTAACAGTTTTCTTCTTACCACTTATCTTTGCCTTTCTTCATATCGCTGTTGCTTTTCATATGTTGCAGCTGATTGTAGCTCTCTTAGGTGCAACAAATATACCATTACTCATTCAAACAACGATAACCACTTGCGGTGTCTTCCTCTTAGTTTACATCTTAGTGTTTGTAATGACCTCCAGAAGCTACCAAAAGATTGTAGCACAATAAGTATTTTGAACCATTCGTTTTTTGGCGAGTGGTTTTTATCTTGTAAATCTGACTTCTTATCTAGCTAGTAGAACCTCTTATCCAAAAGTGCGAGATTTTTTTAAAAGTGAGGAGTATGATAAGTTCGTAAAATAAATTATTGGAGGAACGTTATGCTACTAGAAACACGCCATCTTAGCAAAGTCTATGATAATAAGCAAGCTGTGAATGATTTGAATCTTCAGATTGAAACAGGAAGTTTTACCGCTATTTTAGGACCAAACGGTGCTGGAAAGTCTACAACGATTCAAATGTTGACAGGACTTTTGCAGCCTACGGCAGGAGAGATACTGTATGATAACCCCATTAAATTAGGTGTTGTTTTCCAAAACAGTGTTTTAGATGATATGCTAACGGTGCAAGAAAATTTAGAAATTAGAGCAGGTCAATATAAGGATATTGATAAAGGAAAAGTTGATAGCTTAGTGAATCAATTGGGATTGCAAAATTTCTCAACGCAATTATATGGGACTTTATCAGGTGGACAAAAACGACGAGTGGATATTGCCCGTGCTCTGCTGAATAGCCCAGATATTCTCTTTCTTGATGAACCAACTACGGGTTTAGATATTCAAACTAGGAAAGCCATTTGGGAGCTGATTCACCAGTTGCAAATAAAAGAGAAGATGACGGTTATCTTAACCACTCATTATTTAGATGAAGCAGATGATGCAGATATGATTTATATTGTGGATCACGGTCAAGTGACTGCCAAAGGTTCTGCTAATCAGATTAAAGAGCAATATGCTCAGAATTTTCTCAAGGTATTCGTGACCGATACTGCTGATTTTAAAGAAATTTTGAAGGAAGAGATTCCTTTTGAGGAAGTAAGAGTGAATGAACTGTTGATTCACCCAGAAACGACAGAAGAGGCTTTAGAGATTCTAACGTGTGGTCGCTCTTTTATTCGACAATTTGAATTTCGACCAGGAACAATGGACGATGCTTTTATGGCGTTGACAGGAAGAGAGGTACGTTAAAATGATAATGATCATTAAAAGAAATTTTTTACTATATTTTCGTAATCGTAGTGGAGTGGTTTTATCCCTTCTTGGAGCCATGATTTCCTTTATATTATACTTAGTTTTTTTGAAAGCAAATATCAAGACCTCTTGGAGTCAAGTCCCTCATACCAATCAGTTATTGGATTCGTGGTTGATTGGTGGAACGCTTGCCATTACAGGGTTAACCACAACCTTTTCGAGTTTTTCCCAACTAGCGAAAGATAGAGAAAGTAACGTAACACAAGACCTAGTTCTGACAGATTTGGGACTCTGGGGCTTGTCTATCAGTTACCTTCTGAGTACTGCCATCATTGGATTTTTGATGCAAATCATTATGTTTGCTGTCATGGAAGGCTACTTTATCTGGGACGATCAGATTATCTTTGATTGGACTTTGCTTCCTCAGGTTCTCCTTATTATGGTGCTCAATGCACTCTTATGCTCGATTTTCAATGGTATTCTTGTGAATCACTTCAAATCAGTAGATACGCTTGGAAAGCTAGCAACGATTATCGGAGCTGCCTCTGGTTTCTTAGTTGGAACCTATATTCCAATAGGGGTTCTTCCGTCATTTGCTCAAACGATAATGAAATGTACTCCCTCCACGTATATTGCTTCTCTCTTTAGACAAGTAATGATGAAAGATAGTTTAGCTACTGCTTTTCATCATAATACAGCAGCGCAAGATTATTTTGAAAAGATGATGGGCATTCAATTAAAGTGGGAATCTCTATTGACAATGAAAGAAACATACTATATAGTTGTAGTAGTTTTAGTTGCCTTGCTTGTCATTTGGACAATCCAACAGTTTGCTACCAATCGGTGGACTAGAACTGCTTAAATTGATAGAAAGTTAGAGAAATTTTTTGCAGACTAAATTCAAAATGAATCCAACCATTCCTTCAAATGATCCACTTGTTGTGATTCAAGCGGACGAGTTAGAAGCTGAAGCCAAAGAAATTTTTGAATATTTACATCAGTACAAGTCGTTTTATGTGAATGCTATTCCCATTAAAACAGATGATAAAATTGTCATGGTAAAGACGGATCATATTATTTTGGCAGACATCAATCAGACAACATTGATGGTGTATTGTGTGGATGGTATCTATGCGACGACCGAAACACTCACACATTTTCAAAGTCGGGTTAATCGTAAAAACTTTATTCAAATTTCAAAACACGCTGTCATCAATATTGACCATTTGTTATCATTATCGGATAGCTTTTCAGGAAATATGACGGCTAGATTGACAAACAAAATTAAGTCAAGTGTCAGTCGAAAATACGTCAGATTGTTGATGGATTATCTCGGTTTGTAGAAAGGAACAAACATGAAAAAAATTGTAGTGTCTATGCTAGAAGGTCTGCGCACTGGTTCCTTAGCTTATTTATTTGTCTTAGCTTTTCGGATTCAAGAATCCCAAGTGACAACTGCTAATATCATCAGTATCTTACTAATGAGTGCTTTGATAGGCTTATTTACTTTGCTATTTGAGGTTGAAAATTTTTCTTATTTGCTACAGTTAACGATTCATTTTTTCCTAACTTTAATTGTAGTTTGTGTGATGATGATTTATAATGGCTGGGCTTTCAATCTTGTGCGAGCTGAGTTTTGGCTAGATTTCATTGTTATTTATATTTTAATTTGGCTATTTGTTCGCTTAGATATTTATCTAAAAACAAAGAAAATCAATGAATCACTTGTAAAATTAAGAAGAAACCGTACAAAAGAATAGCTTAGGTCTTGTAGTTATATCCAGAGGGCTGGGGACACATTTGTCCAAGCCTTTTTTCTTACAAAAATGTAAGTTTTTAAGGCTCAAATGAAAGGTTATGTTATGGCAGCTGTTTAGCGATTTTTGTATCATATAAGTGTAAAGAAAATAAAGGAGAAAGAACATGAAAACAATTTTATTAAAGCAAAAATCAATGCCAAAAACTGAAAAAATTTCCAAAGAAGAAATCGAAAAGACAAAAATCGGCTGTGCTTCTAGTCAATATTATTTCTGGCTACAATATAGTCATTGAGATACATTTTTAATATCAGTACAGCTTCAGGCAATCTTACAAAAATGTAAGATAAAAGTCAAAAATGAAAGGTTAAAGTATGGAAAGTTACTTTTCTTTTCAGTATGATAGATATATAAAAATTGTTAGGAGAAAATGATGACACTATTAGACGTACAACACGTGAAGAAAATTTACAAAACCCGCTTTCAAGGCAACCAAGTAGAAGCACTGAAAGACATTCATTTTACGGTGGACAAAGGTGATTATGTCGCTATCATGGGTGAGTCGGGGTCTGGGAAATCCACTCTGCTCAATATTCTTGCCATGCTAGACAAGCCAACCGAAGGACGTGTCTTTCTCAATGGCACCGACACCGCGACAATCAAAAACAGTCAGGCTTCGAGCTTCCGTCGGGAAAAATTAGGTTTCGTTTTTCAAGATTTCAACCTGTTAGACACGCTCTCGGTCAAGGACAATATTCTTTTGCCGCTCGTCTTGTCGCGCCGTCCGATTACAGAAATGATGCAAAAGTTGGTTACTACTTGTAATGAACTGGGGATTAACCAATTGCAGGAAAAATTCCCCTATGAAATTTCCGGTGGTCAAAAGCAGCGGGTGGCAGTAGCGCGTGCTATTATCACCAATCCAGAAATTCTGCTGGCAGACGAGCCAACAGGGGCGCTCGATTCTAAGTCTTCTGCGGCGCTTTTAGATGTATTTGATGACATCAATGACCGCGGACAGACGATTCTCATGGTGACACATTCGACTTCGGCGGCAAGCCGTGCTAAGCGCGTACTGTTCATCAAGGACGGAATTTTGTACAATCAAATCTTCCGAGGCGATAAAACAGAGCGGCAGATGTTCCAAGAAATTTCAGATACCTTAACGGTCATGGCAAGCGAGGTGAATCAAGGTGCTTAGATTAGCGGGAAAATTAGCGGTTTCTAACCTAGTGAAAAATCGTAGATTATACTATCCATTTGCGTTGGCAACTTGTTTAGTCGTCGCTATTTCATATATTTTTAATTCTTTAACGTTTAATCCTCATTTACAAAAAATGCAGGGGGCAAGTTCTATTTCATTTGTCTTGGCTCTTGGAGTGATTATTGTGACGATTGCTGCAGCGATTATCGTTTTTTATGCTAATAGCTTCGTCATGAAAAATCGCTCGAAAGAACTGGGGCTGTATGGAATGCTAGGACTTAATAAACGTCATCTCTTTACCATGGTGTTCATTGAGTTATTGATTTTAGGAGCGACGACTGTCACGATTGGTCTTGGATTTGGTATTGTATTTGATAAACTGATTTATGCCTTTTTACTGAAATTGATGGGGTTAAAAGTTGTTCTAGTATCCACGTTTCAATGGTTAGTTCTTATTTCAGTTGTTGTCATCTATGGCGTTATTTTTGCGGGCTTGGTGCTTGTCAACGGTTTGAGGATTCTACGTTTTAATGCTTTGCAATTGGCCAAGGAAAAGAATAGCGGTGAAAGAAAAGGACGATTTCTTCTGATTCAAACGACTATTGGATCGATTTCTTTAGGCTATGCTTATTACCTAGCTCTGAGTGTCAAAAATCCATTGACAGCAATTGGTATATTTTTTATAGCTGTTCTCTTTGTTATTTTAGGGACTTATCTGCTGTTCAATGCAGGAGTTACGGTATTTTTGCAGTTGCTCCAGAAAAATAAACGATATTACTATCAACCAAACAATATGATTTCTGTGTCCAATTTGATTTTTCGGATGAAGAAAAATGCGATTGGCTTAGCAACGATTTCGATTTTGTCAACCATGGTCTTAGTCACCTTAGCTGGTGGTATTAACATCTACGCAGGTGCTGATTATCTTAAAAGCGTGATGTATCCCCAAGATTATACGATAAAGGGGAAGGGAGTGTCAGCTGCTCAATTGGATCAGGCATTGACAGAGTTTGCAAATGAAAATCATCTAAAAGTTACTAAGAAAAGCGCCTATCAATATTATTCGATGGGAATTAAAAAACAAGACGGTAATCAGCTTGACATTTATCCAAAAAGAGAAACACAAGTTTCTCCACAAGCTTATATTCTGCTGTTTTCAGCTGATGATTATCGGAAAATGACGGGCAAAATATTGAATTTAAAAGACAATGAGACAGCAATCTTTGCAAAAGGAATGTCTATTAAACAAGATCGACCTCTTAAACTGATTGGGCAAGAATTGACAGTGAAAGAACTTTTAACAGAGGACTTTGTTCTTGGAAATGTCGTAGATCAGTATAATATCATTGTGCCGCAGTCTCTTTTTATGGTTGTCAATGATCCACAAAAGATAGTAGATGCACAAAAGGAGCACTACACAATTAATACAGAGTTATATGGCGGCTTGAATATCAGGGCTTCTAATAAGAAAAAGGGCGATTTGGATACAGCTTACCAGAAGAAGCTGAAACAGTTCAATACGACGCTCCCCGATAATGCCGGTGTGTATGGTTATACAAGAATCCAAGGTGTGCAGGAAATCATGAGCATGCTCGGCGGAGTTTTCTTTATTGGTATTTTCCTTTCAATTGTCTTTATGCTGGGAACGGTTTTGGTAATCTACTACAAACAGATTTCAGAAGGGTATGAAGACCGAGACCGCTTTGTAATTTTACAAAAGGTAGGACTGGATGAAAAGCAGACCAAGCGAACCATTCGCAAGCAAATTCTGACGGTGTTCTTCTTGCCACTCATCTTTGCCTTTGTTCACCTAGCTTTTGCTTATCATATGCTGAGCCTTATGTTGAAAGTTCTGGGGGTCTTAAATGCTGCATTGATGTTGGAAGTTACGCTTGGCGTTTGTGCTGTTTTCTTTATCGTCTATGTACTTGTCTTTCTCATCACATCACGCAGTTATCGTAGAATTGTGTCGATGTAAGTTAGTGATAAGTATAGATAATCGCGAAAAGGAGTAGGACTATTCTTGCTCCTTTTTCAATTTATTTAACAAAAAAGAGGGACGTTTGATTCCTTTTTGATTGCTTTTATGGTAGAATAATTCAATCTAATAAATTGGAGTTTAGGATGAATATTTTTCGTAAAAAAGATGTCAGTCGAGATCGGACTGGCATGCGGCGTCATTTACGGTTGCTTGATTTGATTTTGTTAGGAATTGGCGCTATGGTGGGAACGGGTATTTTCACGATTACCGGAACGGCGGCTGCAACTCTAGCTGGTCCAGCTTTGGTGATTTCGATTATTATTTCTGCTCTTTGCGTGAGTATTTCTGCTTTCTTTTATGCAGAATTTGCGTCAAGAATTCCTGCAAATGGAGGTGCTTATAGCTATCTCTATGCTGTTCTTGGAGAATTTCCAGCTTGGATAGCAGGTTGGCTGACCATTATGGAATTTATGACGGCTGTATCTAGTGTTGCCTCTGGTTGGGCTTCCTATTTGAAAGGCCTGCTGAATGGATTTGGTTTGAGTATGCCAAGAGCGCTCAATGGAACCTTTAATCCGCAAGTGGGAACCTATGTAGACTTACTGCCGATTCTTGTTTTGGTATTTGTAACAGGTGTGGTTTTATTAAATTCTAAAGCAGCTCTGCGATTTAATTCTGCTTTGGTTGTCTTGAAGTTTTCGGCGCTTGCCCTTTTTATCTTTGTAGGGATTTTCTTTATTAAACCTGAAAATTGGTCTCATTTTGCCCCATTTGGCTTTGGAAAATTATATGGTGGCAATGTTGGAATTATGGCTGGTGCTTCTCTGATGTTCTTTGCCTTTCTTGGTTTCGAGTCTATTTCTATGGCAGTGGACGAGATTAAGGAGCCACAAAAGAATGTTCCACGAGGGATTGTGCTGTCTTTGTCTATTGTAACGGTGCTTTATATATTGGTGACACTAGTTTTGACAGGGATTGTTCACTATAGCAAGCTAGATGTAGCAGATGCTGTCGCTTTTGCGCTTCGCAGTGCTGGGCTTAGCTGGGCGGCTAATTATGTGTCAGTGGTAGCGATTTTAACTTTGATTACCGTTTGCATTTCCATGACTTATGCTCTGTCGCGTATGATTTACAGCATTGCGCGTGACGGTTTGTTGCCAAAGTCTTTCAGAAAATTAACTGCCACTAGTCGGGTACCGAAAAATGCTACGATTTTGGTAGGAATTGTAGCAGCTATTTGTGCTGGTATTTTTCCGCTAGCCAGTATCGCATCCTTTCTAAATATCTGCACCTTGGCTTATCTGATTTTGTTAGCAGTGGCTATTTTGAAGTTGCGCAAGGATAAAGGATTTCCTCAAGCAGGGGAGTTTAAAACTCCTCTGGTACCTCTGACGCCAATCTTATCCATTATTATTTGCCTGTCTTTCATGACCCAATATGGCTCTGATACTTGGCTAGCATTCGGGCTTGCCTTACTAGTCGGAACAATTATCTATTTTATCTATGGCTATCAACATTCGGAAATCAATTGATAAGCTTTAATCCAGACAGCCACTTAGGCTGTTTTTTGCTATAATAGAAAGAAAAAGAGGTGCGAATATGATACGACCAGCAGAACTTTCAGATGCAGCAGCTATTCAGGAAATCAATGCAACTGCTCTCGGCTATGATTTTGGCTTGATAGAAACTCGTCAGAAACTATCAGAGCTGTTGGATAGGTCAGATCATTTTATCTTGGTGGCAGAAAATGCAGCAGGTCAACTTGTCGGTTATGCCCACGCTTGTCGTTATGACTGCCTTTACTTTTCATCTTTGCTCAATCTGTTGGCTTTGGCTGTTGCTCCAGATTTTCAAGGTCAGGGATATGGCAAAGCGCTGATGCAGGCCGTGCGTGAAGAGGGGTCAGCTACAGGCTATGCAGGTATTCGCATAAACTCTGGCATTTCTCGAACTGCAGCCCATGAATTTTATCGAAAACTGGGCTGTGAGGAAAAAGCTGATCAGAAACGTTTTTATTGGGAATTTTGAGAAATGATATCTATGAAGATTGAACCATTAAGTCAAAGCAATGCAGAAGAAATTGCGAATCATTGGCATTACGAAGGAATCTATGCTTTTTATGATATGCAAGCAGATTCTGAGGATTATGAAGAAATTTTATCTCCTGAAGCGCGTGGTGATCACTATTATCAGGTTCTCAAAAATGATGAATTATATGGCTTTTTTTGCCTTTTTCCAATTGACAAAGACAAGCAGGAACTGGGTTTAGGTATGAAGCCAGAGTATTGTGGCAAAGGTCAAGGCAAAGATTTTTTACAAACGATTTTACGGTTTATCGAGGAAAATCTTTCAGCAAAAATCCTGACTCTCTCAGTTGCAGATTTTAATCAAAGAGCTCAAAGGCTCTATCTCAATTGTGGTTTCAACGTGATTGGACGGCAGCCTCAGGAAAGCAATGGCGATAGTTACCTTTTTGTCAAAATGGAAAAGGAGTTGAAATGAGAGTTGCGGTTATCCAAGGAACCACTCGAAGAAATATGAATTCGCTGCTATTTGAATCTGTAAAAAAAGCAGTCCAATCGTCTGACGAAGTGCTGAATTTTGGTATTTTTGAGGAGGAGAACGAGCAGTATTCTTATGTTGAGATAGCGATCTTGATCAGTTTCTTAATAGAAAGTGGAGCAGTAGATTTTGTTGTAACAGGTTGTTCTTCAGGTCAAGGGATGACGCTTGCCTGTAATAGTTTACCAGGTCTTTTGTGTGGCTATATAGAGACCCCACAAGATGCTTTCCTCTTTGGACGAATCAATGGAGGAAATGTTGCTTCCCTGCCATTAGGGTTGAATTTTGGGTGGCAAGGAGAATTGAACCTGCAATATACATTGGATAAATTATTTGATGGTGAGTTTGGTATGGGTTATCCTGAAAATGAAGCGGAAAGAAAAAGGTTGGAAGCAAGTGCCTTAAAGAATTTGAACCGTTTAACGAAACGAAGTTGGGAAGAATTAGTAGAACAACTTCCAACTGATACTTTCACTAAATTGTTGCAAAGAAAGATAGTGATGAATGCCATTATAAATAAGGGAAGTAATAAAGAGTTCATCCGTTTGCTGAAAGCGAAAGTAGATAAAATGGACGCAGATAGAAAGTGGAATAAAGTTTGACAATCAAATAGGGAAAGTATGAGATTGACTTCTGTTGCAGTTATCGTTATTTGAGAAAAAAAGGGAGTGGGACAGAACTAAAAATAGAAAATTTTTAGTTCGTAGTCCCACCCCCGCAAGGGTGCTTAAACAGTTATCAAGCTGTTTAAGGTTGCAGATGAAGAAAACGAAGTTTTCGTCAAAGGTGCTCTTCCGAGCTTGAAAAGCGAATGAAGAGTTCAATCACGATGGCTTGCTGTGCAGGCTGATTTCCCGCCTTCAACAATTCACTGAATGTTGAAGCTACGTTATTCGTTTATTAATAAATATGATAGAAGCTGGGACACTTTTTGCCCAGCCTTTTCTTGTCTTATGCTAATTTTGTAATATTGACTGCTTGAAGACCACGTTGACCTTCTTCAATGTCAAAAGTTACTTTTTCGCCTTCATTCAGTGATTTGAATCCGTCGGATTGAATCGCTGAAAAGTGAGCAAATACGTCTGGTCCGTTTTCTTGTGAAATAAAGCCGAAGCCTTTTTCAGCATTGAACCATTTTACTGTACCTTGTGCCATACATCTTACTTCCTTTCTCTAAAATGTTGCGTAAAAAATAGAAAAAGTAAAGATGAAAAACAAAAATACTCACTCAAAATTCATTTACTCTTGCTAGTCTAACAGAAGTAGCAGTAAAAAGCAAGAAAAAACAGCGATTGCCACTTCATTTTATGCTATACTAGTATAAAATGAAGAAAGGCGTAAAATCATCTTTCAAAAGCAAGTTCAGAAACTCTAGTTGTATATGTTCAACTAGGATTACTTGATGATAGAAAAAGGGTAAAGAGATATGAAAAAGAAAAATGTAGGGATTATGAGTGTTGTAGTAGTTTTGCTATTACTTGTGACAGGGTATTATTTCTTCATTTACGCCCCTCATCAAAGGGCGGTAGCTAGTTATGAAAAAGCTGTCACAGCCTTGAAAGATAGTAATAAAGACATTGAGAGTCTAGTCTCAGATGCTGAAAAACTTGTTAAAACAAATGCTGAACCACTAGAACCAGCTACATTAGAGGATTTAAAAACAGCCATATCTGACACTGATAAGGAGATTCGGAAAGCTCCTAAAATGGAAAGTAAGACAGAAGATATTGAAAAGCAAGTTAAAGAACTTACTGAGCCAGTAGATTATGCAGCCAGTCAGAAAAATCTCTCTGAAAAAATGAATCAGTATCAACAGAGTGTCACACAGCTGAAACAAATTACAAATCCGACCAATGCTTTTGTTGAGGAGCGATTGAGAGAGATTGAGACAATCACTGGAGTGCAATCGGTAACAGAAACTCACGACCCTAATGGACAATTGAATAAACAGGGTGGCTATACTGCTTCGATTTATTTTAGCGATAGCCAAGTCACCGAAGCTGTTGATGGTACAGATATTGCAGAAAAAGGGACAGATGCAGGTGGCGATATCGAAGTTTATCCTACGAAAGAGGATGCGGAAAAGAGAAATATCTACCTATCGGCTTTTGATGGGAATGGATTTTTAAATCCTGGTTCTCACTATGTATACGGTACACTTGTAATTCGAACTTCTCGCCATTTAACTGGGACTCAACAGAAAGAACTCACTGAAAAAATCTATCAAAAACTGATTGAGCTGAAATAAACATCAACTTAAAATCTAACTAAAAAACGAATCACGATATTTATAGCTAAAAGGAGAAAACGAAAATGACATTCGAAGAAATTTAAAAAAACCATGATTTTAGATATTCTTTAGTGTCTCTTTACAGTGATTTATAGCGGTTTATAGCAAGAATACCAATATTAGTTCATCTTTGATATTCTTCAGGAGTCCACAAAAAGGTGAACAAAAAAAGCCCTCAAAAGGGCATAAAATTTGATGAGTTCAGCAGGCAAGAACTAGCACCCTACAAGGTGCTTTTTTGGTTATCAAAGTATTGCTGATGGAGTTATTATATCACAATATCACGCGCTAAAACAGGAACGATTTTGCGCCAAGTCTCCCTCGCAACTGCTCCCAAATAGTTCGGCGGTTCGCTGGGTAAACGCCCTTTGTTCTGCCGATAGTAAGGATTTTTAACCAAGCAACTTCACCTCCTAATCCGTCCCCCATGACACCCCTTAAAAATCTGAAAAATTGGCGCGCGACGTAAGAAGACACCTTACCGCGGCTCTCCTTGCGCAAAAGGTGGGGCGGGGGTGTGAAAAATACAGCTTCTCGAAAAATCATAGGCTTACCTAGGTTAAGATTGCAGCAAGTTTCTTTATTCCTGAACTCTTTATCCTGTAAATTGTAGCTTTTGACTTTTCTATCTCGTCTTCGATATTCCATATTTCCAAGTGATTGACATAGGACATCCGCAATACTGACCTTTCAAGAGGATCACTCAGCTTGTCGATCAGTTTAGAAGTTTCTGAACGTTCCTTGATTAGATTGGAAAGTCTGTTTTGTATATCTTCTTTCAACTTCAAAACATAGACAAGTTCATTCTCTGTACTGTTCACTCTACTAGTCTGGACTTTGGTTTGTGTCAGAGTTGATTTTTTAAATAGACCTTGTTCTAGATATTGAAGTTCTAACTGCAAACTCTGAATCTCTTTATCTAACCATCTAATACCTTCTAACTTTGCTTTTACTTGCTCTGGTGTCACGCTTTGGCCTCCTCTTGTGGTATAATAAATCTATCTAATCTATACCAAGGAGTCAGTCGCAAGGCTGGCTTTTTGCTTGCTTTTCTCTCTTTTTAGGTATATACTTAATATATACAAACAAAGGAGAAAAGAAATGAATACAGTAAAAACCCGTAAAGTTGGGAACTCTCTGACTGTGACCATTCCCAAGGCGCTAGATGTTCCGGAAGGTCAAGAAATGGTCGTTTACAAAGGTGCTGATAATGTGATCGTCCTAGCTCCAAAGATTGCAGATCCATTCTCTGAAGTGGCTGATCTCCGTATGGAAAATGACTTTGAAGGGGTGAAACTACTTGACAGTGAAATCTAACTATATCCCTGAAAAGCAGGATATCATCTGGATAGACTTTGACCCATCTGTCGGGCGTGAGATACAGAAGCGCCGCCCTGCCGTGGTGGTATCTCGTAAGGAATACTCAGAACGCACTGGCTTCGTTGCTGTCTGCCCTGTCACGCATGGCCAGAAGAAACTAGAAAAGCTAGGCTTGCTGGTTCCTGTCCTGTCCTCTGAGGTAGACGGCTCAGTGAATCCGCTCCAGCTTTACACCTTTGACTTTCGTGAACGCCAGGCGCAAAAAATCACCACCATGGACACACCGAGCTTTCAGAAGGTTGTTCAACTCTATAACTTCATCTTTGAAGCATGAATCGATCAAGCTGAGGCGGAGCGCCTTGGCTTTTTGTATTTTCAATGACTGGCGGAATATGTTCATAATTGTTCATACCTGCCAACATGTTGTAGGCAGATGTAGTAAACCCTTTTCTGCTATTCTTCACTGAGTAAGCCACTTACTACCACATTACGGATAAACTGAGCTTGTTTTTCTTTGGGCAGTTGCAGGGCTTCAAGTAAAGACTCCAGAGCTTGCTTGTCTGTGCTTACAATCAACTTTTTAATGATATTCTGGAACTGCCCTTCTAGGTACTCGCAAAAATGGATACGCTGAGCTTGTGTTGGCTGCACTGGTACTGGTGAACTATCTGCAATCAGCAAGAAGCAGGCTTCAGCGATTTGGGCGAATAACTTTGCACGCGCTTCAGGGTGTCTGTATAACTCATAGGCGTTTATGCTGGTGTCTTCCGTTCGGAGCTTTTCACCTAGTTCAATCAGTTTAGGCGTATCTTCAAGACACACTGGTGTTGCATCCGCCATGAAATCGTCACGTTTGCGATTGAGTTCCTCCAGTTCCTGATCTGCCTGTTCAAAGTATGCTGGTTCTGTCATGGGATTCCTCCTTTTCTCTGGCTAAAAATTGCGTTTCATCCTCTTGTCTTTGATGTCTGTCATGTTATATACATTCCCCTCTGATCGTTTTCCAATTCGACTGACTAGCTTATCATTATAGATTCTAGCTAGCTCTTTGCCGTTGTGGTTGGTGTTGATGATAGTTGTTTCCCGCTTATCAAAAACCTTGAAAAGAAAGGTCTGTACCCAATTATTAGCTTCATCTTTTCGGCTATTCATAACGCTTTCTGTGCCTAGATCATCAATAAAGAGATAGTCAACCTCTGTCAGTAGCTTCAAGGCATCATATTCTGTAAAATCACTCTTCCTATACTGCCAGCCTGACTGAATGCGCGTGACGATTTCAGCAATGCTGACAAAGAGGACGCTCTTAGGCTCATTCTTAGCCTTGTACCCTTCGTTGATAGCTTTGGCCATGGAATAGCATAAATGGCTTTTACCAGTGCCTGGATTGCCCATAATCAGCGTGTTTCCTGTCATACCGTTTAGGTACTGCTTAGCTTGCTTGATAGCAAACTCCTTGGCCTCGTATTCCTCTTTTGTATCGGCTTTGAAAGAGCTAAAAGAGGCCTCTCTCAGCTCATTTGACACCGTACTTTCACGCGCTAGCACATCATAGGTTGAAGAGTCCAGATCATGCCCTAGGGCTTTTTCTACGCCCTCTAGCTCCGTCTGTTTAATGTTCTCCCTAGTACATTCCATGCAGTAGGGTGATGTAAATCCATCTGGCTTTTGGAATTGTACCAGGTTAATCTGATGAATTGGGCAAAGCTCATCAGTCACCTTTATTTTTTCGTTTAGCTGCTCTGTATTCAGTAATTCCATTGTTTCTCCTCTCCGTCAGTAGATAAACGGGTCTTGAATATCATCGTCAGACTGACCTTGTTTCTTTTGCTGAAACTGTCTCTGTTCATCTTCGACTTGTACCATGGTTCTAATACCGTTCTGTCTCCAGTTCTTGAGTATTGAGTTGATATAGCTAAAAGAGCGCTTGCTGTTATCTGCAGCCTTGTCTATGGCAGTCTTGATAACCTCTAGCTCCATACCGTCAAGCGTGAGATAGTCGGTTAAGATTTGATATTGCTGTCCGTCCATAACCCCTATACGCTTTTGGTAGTAGTTAGAGATTTCAGCAGCAGGAGCAGAAGAAGTTTTTTTCTCTATCTCTTCTTCTAACTCTATCTCTTTCTCTATCTCTATCTCTATCTCTGTTGGACACGAGTTGGATTTTTTCCTTTTATTTTGGACAGTGTCCAATTTAGCTTGTTTTCTCTGCTCTCTTTTGTACCCTGCCCAGTTTGTTTCACTTTCTATCATGGCTTTAGCTTGGAGTAGTTTGGCGTTTTTATCACCGTCTACTTGGATCAGACCGCATTTTGTAAAATAGGCCATAGTCATTTGGATATCATCTTCGGACACATCTAACTTTAAAGCCAATTCTTCAGTCAGCTCATTAAAGTATCCCTCATAGTACAGAATACAGTCACTTTCCAAGCTTTCTAGCATTAAGCGGATATATATCACTGTCATAGTATAACCGCCTGGCATGTTTTTAAGCCGCTTGATAAAAATATTGTCAAAAAACTTTTTATCAACTTTCAGCCAAAAATAGATTTTAGTTTTTGCCATTTTCCACCCCCAAAAATTTTAAAAGTTCGCTAACCCTGTAATACACTTTTCTAGCATCCTCTAGCGGTGGCTTGTATCGTCTTAGTCCCGCTTTTTCCCACCGTTGCAGTGTCTTATATTTTATGTCCAGTTCGTCCATGGCTTGCTGGGCTGAAATTAACCCCGTCAAGCGTGGTTTGACCTTCTCGCGCGCTTCTAGATAGTTCTCCACCAACTCTAGAACGCCATGGGTTAGCTCATATTCACTTTCTTTGCTTAGGCTAAACATTCATATCAGCCCCTTTCAGTAGTGCCTTGTAGCTCTCTAGGTCAGAATTTAATAATACACTTAGGCGTTTTTGTTCTTCCTGTACTTGGTTGTAAAAGGCTTTTGCGCCATCTAGTAGCTCTGTTTTATCTGCTGGGATAAAGTAACCACGATTAAAGCCATGACGTACACCAATGATAGGAACGCCATAGCGCGTGATCAGCCTGCTTACTATACTTTGTACTGTTCTTTCTTCTAACTTCAAAATAAGGGCGATTTCTGCCCCTGTGGTAGGGTTGTCAGCCCCTACCCTGATAAGATTAAGCACGCGCTTATAATTCTCTGGTAGTGTTGGTAGTGTCATTCTATCGCCTCCCTTTCTTTGCTGACTAGGATAATCTGCCCATTCATCCACATATCAGAAAAATCCATTAGGGTTTCTAATACTCGCTCTAATTGGTTTCGCTCCTCGATACTGTAACAATCAAATTTATTTTCTAGGGAAAAAGCTAGCATAGTGTCATAAGCTTCTTCAAGATCTAAGCCAAAGTTTTCAGCGCGTGATTTTGCTAGGTCAAAAGGTTCTTTATTTTCCATGTCTTGCCCTCCTAATTGTAGTAGTGCCCCTGTAATTGGATATATCGCCCGTAATAAGGGTTTAAATCCTCGCTAGGTGTTTCTATCGCCTGTGTGCTTTCTCGCTCAATTTGGGCGCTTTTTTGGCGGTCTCGGTGGTTTAGATAAAGTAGTAAGCCAATTAGTACCACAAAAAAGATAATTGCCTGTGTGTTGGTTAAATCTAGTTCGTTCATGTTATGCCCTCGCCTTATAGTTCTTGATGTAGTCCACTTGGTCGCTTCGTTCCATCTTCAGGAAGTCGTCCACTTCCTTATTAGTTACTTTTCTGTTTACAAAATCCACGATAAACTGGAATAGATTTGGTTCATTTTCCTTTAACTCAACCATGAGATCATCAAATTCTGCTTGTGTCATGTTGTTTATATCTTTTGTCATTGTTATTCCTCCATTGGCCTTTTAATTAGCGAACGATAAGCCGGAGAATATGATCTCGTAAGGCTCTCATCTCCAGCCCCAGTACATTGGCAATATCTCGCCCTGCGCGTGGCTCGTCCGCCCCTACTGGTATCAGTCTTAGAATTCTTTCTTCAAGTTCTGTCATGGCTGCCCTCCATTTTTTCAAGCCATTTTTCCATCTTTCTGAGTTGCCGTTTGGTGATATACCCACGGTGTCTGTAAGCAATAGCCCAAGAGTGAAATAACTCAGCACATACGCCAGCCAGAAAGAAAAGTAGTAGTGTTAAAATTGCGCCTAGTAGTTCGCTCATGCTAATAACCCTTATCCTTTCGCTCTCAGATAGGCTTTTAATTCTTCGGGATTGTCGCATTCCAGTAGCTGATATGCCACGGCGTCTAGTTCCTGATACATTACATCCATCTGGTCATATACTTGGCTTAGAAAGTTTTTTAGGCAGCTTAATAGAACGGCTTTGTCTGGCTCGCTGTTCATGGCTAGCATAAGACTGTTAGCATAGCCTTTTAGAGTGTCTACTCTCGTCATAACGTCGGTAGTGCGTTGGCCTTGTTCTTTGATTTGCTTAACTGTCAGAGCAACTGTTTGATTTTGGTCTTGTTTTCTCATGGTATTTACCTCGATTTTTTTATGTAATTAGAGTCTTTTGAATGTTTTTCTTGTCACTGGCCTCGCGCTCAGAGTCGCCAAAGTTTGAAAGCGTGAGGTGATACCAGTTTTAAGAGTTGGCGCTCTCCGTATGGTCAAAGTGTCCCAGATATGCTATAATCTAGGTATAAATCTTTACTAAAACCCTTTTAATAACAGCTTGCCTGCTTGTTTATTATGTTTTAGTGATAGTGTGAAAGGCTCTGCGGTGTGGTTATTGCTAAGCCTTTTTTGTTGCTTTCACGCGCCTTGTGGTGCGTTTTCTTTTGGTCTGAAGACCATAGACTTAATATTCTGATAGGTCATATTCAAGCCAATCATGGCTATGACCATGTCCTCGAACGCTTGGTACTGTTCCAACTCCTCGCTGGTCAAGCTATCAATGCCATTGTATCCCCCACGTTCCGCCATTAACTGCTTAGCGTTCATGTCTGTTACTGCTTTTAGTAGCAGGTTGTTCATGGTGCTATGCGCGTGCTTGGGTGCTTGTTCCCATGTCTCTATACTGTCATGCAGTGTTTTTCTTTTCGGCTTTTCTAGCGCCCTCTGCATACGAAACTTAGAAAGCTCTTCACGCATTTCAAAGAATGCTTTGACTAGGTTGGTTTTGAAGGTTGCCACTTGCTCGGTATTCTTTAAGAATGTAACTAACAAGGTTGCTTGTTGCTCATTCAAAATATAGTCCTTGGTATTCTGGCCACTCTCCATAGCTTGGATTTTAAATCCAACCTTTCCGAACTGTTCAAATCTTGCTTGATATTTGCGGATCGTCTTGGTTATTGTGTGATGTTGTAAGTTTGTACACTCTGCCACAATACTGCTCAGCGTATACGGCTCTTTCTTGCCGTCCATGTAGACTAGTTCCATTGCTTTGCTCCTTTCTATTCTTCTGGTGTTAATAATTCGTCAATAGTAACGCCTAGATAATTAGCTACTTTTTGCAAGGTTTCAATATCTGGTCGTTTTGTACGTTCATAGTATAGTGATATGAGTGCGCTTTTTGATATGCCTGTTGCCTTGTGAACGTCACTAACTTTTTTACGTTGTTTTGCTAATATGACACGAAAATTATTGTTCATATCGTCAACCCCTCTCATTATTATTCTATGCAATAATTATTGTATGAGATAATAATACTCGATAAAAAATAAATTGTCAACAAAAAAATTATTCTTTGCGATAATTTTTTGTTGTGTATTCCAGAAGATAATTGTAAAATGTATCTAAGGAGGGATGGTTATGATAAAAAATAATTTAGCAAATATCTTGAAGACAAAAGAAAAAACAGCTGCATGGCTATCAGTTAAAACTGGAATAACTCCAGCAGCCTTGTCTAAAATTGTTAATAACAGCAGTACAAAAATAGATTACATAACATTAAATAAAATTTGTTTGGCGTTAAAAATAGAACCCAAGGATTTTTTTGACTTTTTACCCTATGATTACGAAGTAGAAAGTATATACGATAATAAAGATATAAAAGTTTCTCTAAAATCATTTGAATTAGATGAAAAGCCTAACAGTTCTCAAATAGAGAGTTTAGATTTTTATCAGCATCAAGCAGATAATATAGATATTGAAGTTAGTTGTGATTTTGGGTTAGAAGTTAATTTTATGAATACCCCAATGGGAGATAATTTTAGTATCTGGTATATTTCAGCTTACTTTTATGATTTGGATTATAATTCATTTACTGTTAGCATAGATATTGATGATGATAGTATCGGTTTTCTAAAAAAATACATTGCACCATATGATAAGGGCGAATTATTTAAAATAATTAAGCGTGAAATAATTTCAAAAATTCAATCCAATTATTCCGATTGGTTCGAAAATCAATATGGAAAAGTTAGTAAAGAAGAATATGGATTTTTAAAATCATTAGATTGGTGGATTGGTGAAGGTACTCAGGATTACAAAGTGAATGATGAAGATATTCAAATAATGATTGATATTGAAAATAAAGACTAACTCACGCGCCACAATGTTCAACAATCCTGAAGCGCGTGATTTCTCTATGTTCGCTCTATGTTCGTTATAAGATTTAAAAAAAGTAAGAACTTGTTAGTACTTTTCAGACATTTACCCGTATAAGCTCTATACCTACCAATTTTGTTGATGTCAACAAAAGTCAACTACTCACAATATTTTAGAAAGGATACTTTATTATGGAACTCCAACAGTACGATGAATTAACTTTTGAAAATATCAAACACATAGACGAAAATGGAGTAGAATTTTGGTACGCCAGAGAACTACAAACCATTCTAGAATATATGGAGTGGCGTAACTTTAACCAAGTTATAGACAAAGCAAAAATAGCCTGTGAAAACTCCGGAAAGCGCGTGGTTGCCAATTTTGTTGACGTCAACAAAACTGTACAACTTAATTTTGGAACGAGAGAAATTGCAGATATTAAACTCTCTCGCTATGCCTGCTATTTGATTGTTCAAAATGGCGATCCTAGAAAAGAGGTCATTGCACTAGGGCAATCATATTTTGCTATTAAAACCCGTCAACAAGAACTAAACGATGATTTTAATCAACTTACTGAAGATCAGAAACGCATTGCTATCCGTGATGAAATAAAACATCACAATAAATCGTTATCTGAATCCGCTGGCAATGCCGGTGTTGAAAACTTTGGCCGATTTCACAACTCAGGGTATCAGGGCTTATATGGTGGGTTGAATATGCAGGATATCCATAACCTCAAAGAACTAAATGAAGGTGAGCATATTTTAGACTTCATGGGAAGTGCTGAATTAGCTGCTAACTTATTCCGTGCCACTCAGACCGATGAAGTCCTACGCCGGAGGAATATAAAAGGTGAGGAATTAGCGAATAATACACATTTTAACGTAGGCCGAACCATTAGAAATACCATGAAAGAACTTGGAACAACCATGCCGGAGAATCTCCCTACTCCTCGTGAAAGTATACAAGAGTTGAAAAATAAACAGAAAGAACTTGAAAAACAAGCTGATAATAACCAACTTTCGCTCTTTGATGATATGTAATAGCGGGCAATATAAGCCCCATATCCGTCTTGTTTCCTACTCTGGTATTTTTATTATTTACCGTCTGACTCTTTAAAATCGAATGTGGGGCAATCTGTGAAGCCCTAGCATGATATAAACCCAATTCAATCTAAAATCCTTTTAATAACGGCTTGCCTGCTGATGGAAAGGTTCATATCATGAAAATAAATGAAGTCAAAAAGAAAAACGGTACTATCGTGTACCGCGCAAGTGTCTATCTAGGAGTGGATCAGGTAACAGGGAAAAAAGTAAAAACCAGCATCACCGGACGGACAAGAAAAGAGGTCAAGAGCAAAGCCCAGCACGCGCAGCTTGACTTTAAGGCGAACGGGTCAACGGTTCACAAAGCTGTGCGGGTGAAGAATTATCAAGAATTGGCTGCCCTATGGCTGGAAAGTTATCGGCTGACTGTCAAACCACAAACCTTCATAGCGACAGAAAGAATGGTGAATAGCCATTTAATCCCGGTTTTTGGAAAGATGAAACTGGATAAGCTGGCCGCTAGTTATATCCAGAGTTTCATCAATGACTTATCAAGTCGCTTGGTTCACTTTGGCGTGGTTCACTCGATAAATAGTCGTATCTTAAAATATGGCGTTTCACTGCAGCTCTTGCCATTCAACCCAGCGAGGGATATTATCCTGCCCAGGAAGCCAAAGCGCGAGAGTAAAGCAATCAAGTTTATCGCTCCGGAGGACTTGAAGTCTCTTTTAGGATATATGGAGAAGCTGGCATTCAAAAAATACAGTCATTATTTTGATTATGTGCTGTATAGCTTACTGCTTGCGACTGGCTGTCGCTTTGGTGAAGCAGTGGCTCTGGAGTGGTCTGATATCGACCTAGAGAATGCGACCATCAGCATATCAAAGAATTATAATAGGCTGGTGGATCTGGTAGGCCCGCCTAAAAGTAAAGCAGGGGTCAGAGTGATTAGTATTGACCGAAAAACAGTCAATATGCTTAAACTGTATAAAAATAGGCAGCGGCAATTATTCGTAGAAGATGGGGCGCGTGCTCCGTCTGTAGTATTTGCTATCCCGACTAAGGAATATCAGAATATGGCCACAAGGCAAGATTCCCTGGATCGGCGCTGCAAAGAAATTGGAATACCCCGCTTTACCTTTCACGCTTTCCGCCATACTCACGCTAGTTTATTGCTCAATGCTGGAATCAGTTATAAAGAATTACAATACAGGTTAGGTCATGCCACCTTGGCTATGACCATGGACATCTACAGTCACCTATCCAAGGACAAAGAAAAAGAGGCTGTTTCATACTACGAAAAAGCCATAAATGGTCTGTAAGTCCACAAAAAGGTGAACAAATTTAAAAACTACCTCATTTCAGAGGTTCACAAACCTTATCAAATCAAGGTTTATAGACAACAAAGGAGAAAACCATGACATTTGAAGAAATTTTACCGGGTTTGAAAGCCAAAAAGAAATATGTCCGCATAGGCTGGGGCGGTGCTGAGAATTATGTCCAGCTTTTTGACAGCATTGAGCAGAACGGAGTGGCGCTTGAAGTGACGCCTTATTTTCTCATTAATGTATCAGGCGAGGGAGAAGGCTTTTCCATGTGGAGTCCGACGCCTTGTGACATATTAGCAGATGACTGGGTGGAAGTCCATGACTAGGACGGTTTTGGTGACAGGTGTTAGCTCAGGGATTGGTTTGGCTCAGGCGCAGCTTTTTTTGGAAAATGGCTGGCGCGTATATGGTGTAGACCGCTCTGAAAAACCAAGTTTGACAGGGGATTTTCATTTTTTTCAACAAGACTTGATACTGGGGTTTCAGCCCATTTTTGACTGGTGTCCTCAGGTAGATGTCCTCTGCAATACAGCTGGAGTGCTGGATGATTACAAGCCACTTCTTGAGCAATCCGCTCAGGAGATCCAAGAAATTTTCGAGATTAACTATGTAACACCAGTAGAGCTAACTCGTTATTATCTGACGCAGATGTTGAAGAAACAATCAGGCATCATCATCAATATGTGCTCAATTGCATCTAGCTTAGCTGGCGGTGGCGGTCATGCTTACACTTCTTCCAAGCATGCTCTAGCAGGATTTACCAAGCAGTTGGCACTAGACTATGCGGAGCAGGGAGTGCAGGTTTTTGGGATTGCACCGGGTGCAGTTAAAACAAGTATGACAGCAGCAGACTTTGAGCCGGGAGGCTTAGCCCAATGGGTAGTAGACGAAACTCCCATCAAGCGTTGGATAGAACCAGAAGAAGTTGCCGAGCTAACCCTCTTTCTCGCCTCAGGAAAAGCCCAACCCATGCAGGGCGAGATTGTCAAGATTGACGGTGGCTGGAGTTTGAAGTGAGGAAGCAAGCAGAATGAAAGCAGTGAGCATTGAGCCAAGACTGCAAAAATCTTTCCAACATTGGCAAAAGAACATGGTGAGATATGGTTTGAAAGCTGGGCTGGGGCAGTTTTATACAAATGAAGACGAGACTGCCGTTTTGTATGAACAAGGAGATTTTCTCTTTTTGGCTGGGCAGGCAGATATGGCATTACTGGCGGATTATAGGGATTTTTGTAAGCCAGACTACCGCATTCTCATATCTGAAGAGGCTTCTTGGCAAGGCTGCTTATCCTCTTGCCCAGCCTTATCTCCTTTTACCCGTTATGCTTTTAAAGATGAGGCAGATTTTGATGACAAGGTTTTGAAAAACATCGTGGAGCAGTTATCGGAGCAGTTCGTTATTGAGGCAATCAATTCAAAAACCTATCAAGAACTAGCTCAGGAAGAATGGTCTCAGGATTTGCAGGGGAATTTTGCAACTTTTAAAGACTTTCAAGAAGGCGGAGCTTTTGGCTTTGTGATCCGGAAGGGTCAGGAAATCGTCGCTGGGGTCTCGACAGCACTTGTCTACCAAAAAGCCATTGAAATTGAGATTGCAACAAAACCGACTTATCAACAGCAAGGTTTAGCTACTGTTCTTGGGGCGAAGATGATTTTGGCATCCCTGCAATGCGGCGTTTTTCCGCTCTGGGATGCCCACAATGAAGCCTCAAAGAAAATAGCTGAAAAGCTAGGTTATCAATGCTTAGGAGCTTACCCAGCTTATGAGTTAAAATTACAGATAGGAGAAACCATGACACCAGAACAATTATGGAATGAATACAAAACAATCAATCCCACAATCGGTGATGACATTGATGCGTGGGCATTTGGTGTAGAGCCAGACCAGCTGGCGGATTTAGTTTTGAAAGGAGAGAAGACTGCGACGGCTTCTGCCTACGATTTGTATCAGATAGATGGTGAGCCGATTCCTCAAGCAGGAACCTTTGATGTGATTTTAGACGGTCAGGGTCAAGCTGTCTGTATCATTAAAGTGACCAAGGTAACGGTTGTCCCTTTCAATCAAGTGTCTGCAGAGCACGCTTTTAAAGAAGGAGAGGGAGATAAATCTTTGGCTTATTGGCGGAAGGTGCATGAGGAATTCTTCACGGAATGGATGGCTGAAGCCGGCTTAGCTTTCTCAGAGGAGACAAGTGTGGTCTTGGAGGAGTTTTGCAAGGTTTATCCGATAGATTAGAAGACTGTGCCTTATATTCACTTAGAAAAAATCCGACACGAACAAGGAATTTTTCCCAGCCTCCTATGACAGCTGGCAAGGATAACCATGGATTCTGACTTCTCCCAGATAAAAGGGGACAAATTTCTCATGGAGGAAGCACTCGTTTGTAGTGAAATCCGAATTTTAACATGTAGTATTTATGTTTTTTTAATAAGTCACGAACCTTTTTATGTGGTATGGACTTTTTATGAGCAAAAAATCAAATTCTCTGCAGGAAATGATGTTTTTGAGAAGAAAAACGTTATTTTTCCATGAAAAGGGTCTTCTCTAGAAAGGTTTGGGGAACTTTCAGACAGATTTATTCGGAATAGACAGCCGAACGCTCTATTTCTTTTTTAATTCCTCATTTAAAAAATTTTGGTTTAATGATATAATAGTAGTGACATCTTAGAGAAAAGAGACGATTTATGACAAACTATGCAATTATTTTAGCAGCTGGAAAAGGCACTCGCATGAAATCAGATTTACCAAAAGTGCTTCACAAAGTTGCTGGAATTTCGATGTTAGAACACGTATTTAGAAGTGTTGCTGCCATTGCACCAGAAAAGACTGTGACAGTGGTCGGACACAAGGCAGAGCTGGTGGAGCAAGTATTGGCGGGGCAGACAGAGTTTGTTCGTCAAACGGAGCAATTAGGAACTGGTCATGCTGTGATGATGGCAGAGCCTGTGCTGGAAGGTTTGGCAGGGCAAACATTAGTCATTGCAGGAGACACTCCTTTAATCACAGGAGAAAGCCTGAAAAATTTGATTAACTTTCATGTCAACCACAAAAATGTTGCAACGATTTTGACGGCAGAAGCGGAAAATCCATTTGGTTATGGGCGGATTGTCCGTAATCAGCATGAAGAAGTGATCAAAATTGTGGAGCAAAAGGATGCTTCGGATTTTGAAAAGCAAATCAAAGAAATCAATACAGGAACGTATGTTTTTGATAACGCCCGTCTTTTTGAAGCCCTGAAAAATATCAATACCAACAATGCGCAAGGAGAATACTACATCACAGATGTAATCGGCATTTTCCGTGAGAATGGCGAAAAAGTCGGCGCTTATACTCTGAAAGATTTTGATGAAAGTCTTGGTGTCAATGACCGCGTGGCATTGGCAACGGCAGAAAGTATTATGCGTCGCCGAATCAATCAAGCTCATATGGTGAATGGGGTTAGCTTTGTAAATCCAGAAGCGACTTATATCGATGTAGATGTACAGATTGAACCAGAAGTACAAATTGAAGCTAATGTTAGCTTGAAAGGGCAAACGAAAATTGGCGCAGGCAGCATTCTGACAAACGGTACGTATATTGTTGACTCTGCTATCGGTGAACAAACGGTTATTACCAATTCTATGATTGAAGAGTCTACAGTTGCAGACGGTGTAACGGTGGGACCTTACGCTCATGTTCGCCCAGATTCAAGCCTTGCTAAAAATGTACATGTTGGTAATTTCGTTGAAGTGAAAGGTTCTTCTATCGGTGAAAATACCAAAGCTGGGCATCTGACTTACATTGGTAATTCTGAAGTGGGTGCGAATGTCAATTTTGGTGCTGGAACAATTACAGTTAATTATGATGGACAGCACAAGTTTAAGACTGTCATTGGGAACAATGTCTTTGTAGGTTCTAATTCGACCATTATTGCGCCGGTAGAACTTGGGGACAATTCTCTTGTAGGTGCAGGCTCAACCATTACTAAGGATGTACCAGCAGACGCTATTGCCATCGGACGTGGACGTCAGATTAACAAAGATGAATACGCAAAACGCTTGCCACATCATCCAGATAATAAGTAGGAACGGCTATGGATTTTGAAGAAAAAACGCTAAAACGAACAGAAATTTATCAAGGTCCTATTTTTAACCTTGTCAAGGATAAAGTTCAGCTACCGGCTGGGAAAGGTACAGCTTATCGTGATTTGATTTTCCATAATGGTGCTGTAGCAGTTATTGCGCTAACGCCAGAAGACAAAATGATTTTGGTTAAGCAGTACCGCAAAGCTATTGAAGCAACCTCTTATGAAATTCCAGCTGGCAAGTTAGAAGTTGGTGAAAATGCGGATCCTGAGGCCGCAGCTTTGCGCGAATTAGAAGAAGAAACGGGTTATACAGGTGAGTTAGAACTGCTTTATGATTTCTATTCGACGATTGGCTTTTGCAATGAGCGAATCAAACTTTATAGCGCTAGCCATTTGACAAAAGTTGAAAATCCTCGTCCACAAGATGAGGACGAGACCTTAGAACTCCATGAAGTGACCTTGGAAGAAGCGAAAGCTCTCCTTGCTAGTGGTGATATTTGTGATGCAAAAACCATTATTGCACTCCAATATTGGGAAATGAAAATGAATCGAAGATAGGGGAACGCTCATGGGAAGACCTTTATTAACAGATGAAATGATTGAACGGGCAAATCGTGGTGAAGATATTTCAGGTCCACCTTTGCATGATGAGGAAGAAACCAAAATTTTAAAAACAACCAGAAGTCAGTTTGGTTATTCTTCTCCAACTAGTGGCTTCAATCAAGATACGCTACAAATTGATGTAGAACCAACAGTAACCAAAAGCCGACGCATTGAAAATGCAAAACGCGGAGTATTCCAAGCAAAATTAAACAAAATTCTATTTTGGATTGTCCTGCTTTTGATTGCTTTGATTGCTGCTATTATTTGGCTATAAAAAGCGATAAGCTCGACTTTCGCTTTTTTTGTGATAGAATGAGAGGAAATAATGAAAATCGGAATTATTGCGGCCATGCCTGAGGAACTAAAAATCTTAGTGGAAAACTTGGAAAATGCCGAAAAGCACTTACGTTTGGGGCATGTTTATCATACGGGAAGTATCGGTCGTCATGAAGTTGTGCTGGTGGAAAGCGGGATTGGAAAGGTCATGTCTGCTATGAGCGTGGCTGTTTTGGTCAATGAGTTTAAAGTGACGGCTGTCATCAATACAGGTTCTGCTGGTGCGGTAGCTGAAGGCTTGCAAATCGGTGATGTTGTGGTTGCTAATCGGCTAGTATACCATGATGTAGATGTAACAGCTTTTGGCTATGAATACGGACAAATGGCACGCCAGCCACTTTATTTTGAAGCGAGCCGTTATTTGGTTTCTGAGATGAAAAAGATTTTAGAAAAGACACATCAGACAAGTCGCGTTGGCTTGATTGCAACAGGAGACAGTTTTATTGCGGGGCAGGATAAGATTCATGCCATTAAGCAGCATTTTCCAGATGTTTTAGCGGTAGAAATGGAAGGAGCCGCCATTGCTCAAGCGACCCATTCTATCGGTATGCCTTTTATGGTTATTCGGGCCATGAGTGATACAGCTTCTTATGACGCCAATATCAGCTTTGACGAATTTATTCATGAAGCTGGCAAGCGCTCAGCAGACACTCTGATTCAATTTCTGAAAGAATTAGTTTAGACAAGGAGAATATAGTGTATAAAGAATCTTATTTCGACGGCGGCCTCTTTTCTTACATTGGTCATGTCATCTTAGCCATTTTGATTACTGTCTTGACGTTGGGTATCTGTGCTCCTTGGGGCATGTGTATCCTGTATAATTGGAAGATTAAGCACACAGTCATTGACGGACACCGTCTCTATTTTGATGGTACTGCGATGCAGCTTTTTGGAAATTGGGTGAAGTGGTGGCTCTTGACAATCATTACTTTTGGCATTTATGGTTTTTGGCTTAATATCAAGCTAACCCAGTGGATTACCAAACACACCCATCATTTGAATTAGATGAAAGCAAGCGAGAATGAAGCAGTCTCGCTTTTCATTTGTTCTACCTTGCCAAAAAATCCCTTTTGATGGTATAATCAAGAAACTGCAATCAATGATAGAGGAGAAAAGATGAGTATCTTAGAAGTAAAAAATCTCAGCCACGGTTTTGGAGACCGGGCTATTTTTGAGGATGTATCCTTTCGTCTGCTGAAGGGCGAGCATATCGGCTTAGTTGGAGCCAACGGTGAAGGGAAGTCCACCTTTATGAGCATTGTAACTGGTCAATTGTTGCCAGATGAAGGCAAGGTTG
>ERZ773006.174-NODE-174-length-36542-cov-3.71412_pt1 | contig 36542 bp, 31 predicted proteins | sample MGYA00580843_ERZ773006 | MGnify/ENA primary metagenome ERZ773006 (study PRJEB29015, sample SAMEA2738011) | human oral metagenome | biome: human oral; feature: human-associated habitat; material: dental | place: China | collected 2052 ...
CCGACATGCGGCCACAGAGTGGCCTATCTAACACTATTTCAACCCACATCCACAATGAAAGAAGGCTTCTGCAAGAGAAGAAGCTATGGATGACCCGCTCACTATAAAGGAAGACAACGGTGGTTGTCTTAGCTTTTACTAGTAAACCATTATTTTTTATCTTACACTGAATAATAGTTCTTGACAGACTATTTGAGTGGGCCTACTCTTAGCCCATCAGAGGAAAAGGACTCCACTGGAGCCCCGAGACGTAAGGAGGTGAGGAAATGGCATTTGGATTCAAGGTCGAGGTCTGGGGCGACTACGCATGCTTCACCCAGCCGGAGCTCAAGGTCGAGCGCATGACGTACGACGTGCCGACGCCGAGCGCCATGCGCGGCTTGCTAGAGTCTATAGGCTGGCACCCTGGCATGCGTTACATCATCGATCGCGTCCACGTTCTCAACGAGATTCGCTATACCAGTGTGCGGAGAAACGAGCTCAAATCCAAGGCACTGGCAAGCTCCATGCGATCTGCAGTCAACGGGAAGGGACCGCTCCCCCACATCGACAGGGCCGCCGACATCCAGCAACGCGCGTCTGTGGTCTTGACCGACGTGCATTACGTAATCGAATGTCACTTCGAGCTCACGCCCGCCGCAAATGAGACGGACAACACGGGCAAGTTCTGCGACATCCTCAGGAGGAGGCTGAGAAAGGGGCAGTGCTACTCACAGCCCTATCTGGGCACGCGAGAGTTCGCCGCGAACTTCGGGGAATGGCCCGAGGGTCAGGAAATTCGAGGCTACTACTCGGATGCGGGAGAGCGCGACCTGGGGCTCATGCTCTACGACATGGATTACCGCAACCCCGAGAATATCGTCCCCATGTTCTTCAGGGCGAAGATGGTGAACGGGGTCATCGACGTGGCGGGAAGCGAGGTGTATCGCTGATGGTGCTGCTCGAAAACTTGTCCGGCTATTATGACCAGCTGCTGGAGAGTCACCCCGATGATGTGGCACGACCGGGGTGGTCGACCTGTTACGTGAAGGGCTTCCTGGAAATCGATCGAAACGGGCGGCTCAGATCCATCATTCCTACGCCAGAGAAGCGCGGCCAGGTTCTCAGGGTGCCTGAGCAGGCGAAGAAATCCTCCGGGATCAAAGCCAACTTCCTGTGCGACGCAGTTCCGTACCTCTTCGGCGTTCCCGCGCGCAAGAAGCCGGGGGACGATGCCGACGACGAAGAGCACGCCAAGTACGCGAAGGATGCTGGTCGTGCCAGAAGGTGCTTCGAGGCTTCCCGAAAGTTTCATCATGAGATCCTCGATAATGTGGATTCTCCTGCAGCGCACGCGATTCTGTCCTATTACGACAGCTGGGATGCTTCAGAGGCGGAGGCCGGTCCGGTGATCTCCGCACATGAGGGCGCCCTTGCGGCGGGAGGATTCTTCGCGTTTTCGATCGCATCCGAAGACGGCATCGGCATCGCGGTGGATGACTCCGACATGAGGGTTGCCTGGGACAGGCATTACGCGCAAAGTGATGACGACGAGGTAACGATGCGATGCCTCGTCACAGGCGAAATGGCCCCGGTAGCGCGCCTCCACCCCTCGATCAAGGGGGTGGCGGGCTCTCAGGCCTCAGGCGCATCGCTCGTCTCGTTCAACGACAGATCAAGCGAGTCATATGGACATGTGGAGGAACAGGGCAGGAACGCGCCGGTCTCGAAGCGCGTCGCTCAGGCCTATGGAACTGCCCTCAACTACCTGTTGTCCGATAGGACTCACCACGCGCGCCTGGGCGATACGACCATTGCGTACTGGTCAGGTCGCAACGACGAGGCCAATACGGAGTTCATGAACATAGTGGCTTTCGGTGAAAGACCCGCGGGCATCAAACCAGACGAGGGGGCAAAGGAGCAGAACCAGCTCGATGCGACGATCCGAAAGCTCGTCGAGGGAAAGCCCACAGGAGCCTCGGGGCTCGACTTCGAGTCTCCTTTCTACATCATCGGACTTGCGCCGAACGCCTCGAGGCTTTCCGTGCGCTTCACATTGCAGAGCAGCTTCGGTACCATCGTGGAGAACGTGGCCGAGCACTATCGGTGTCTGGAGATTGCCACACCGAAGGATGCTCGTCCGTTCCTGTCCCCCTTCGCGCTGCTCAAGGCAGTGGAGAACCCTCATTCGAAGAAATCCCTGCTCTCATCCCCTCTCGTGGCGCCTCTGATGCGGGCGATTCTGAACGGCGAGAAATATCCCATGGAGCTTTACCAAGCAGCGCTTCTGAGGACTCGGGCGACTCAGGATGACTCGGACAAGGGCGTCCGCAAGGTGAACCGCATGAGGATGGCGATCATCAAGGCATGCCTGATCAGAAATTTCGGAAGAAGCAAGGAGGAAGTGACCGTGAAACTCAACAAAGGACGGACGGACACCGCCTATAACCTCGGCAGGGCGTTCTGCCTGCTGCAATCAATACAATGGTATGCGAACGATGGGGAGACCAGCATCGCCTCCCGGTTCATGAATTCCGCAAGCGCCACGCCCGCAACCGTATTCCCCACGCTCCTCAAACTCGCCAACGCACACCTGAAGAAGTTGTCGGCGAGCAAGACGGGACTGGCCGTAAATCTCAAAAAGGACCTTGCAAAGGTCTTAGGAGAAGATCGCGTGCCCGCGTTCCCCCAGCGGCTCACACTCGACGAGCAGGGAGATTTCTTCTTGGGCTATTACCACCAGTATGCGTTGAGGCTCAAGGACAAAAACAGTTCCGATGACATGCAAGATGCAAATGCGAGTGTCACCGACGGCACGACCAACGAAGGAGAGTAACCATGTCCGAGACCATCAAGAACCGCTATGACTTCGTGCTCTACTTCGACGTAGAGAACGGCAACCCCAACGGTGACCCCGACGCCGGCAACATGCCGCGCATCGACCCCGAAACCGGTTTCGGCATCGTCACGGACGTGTGCCTGAAGCGCAAGATCCGCAACTACGTGGAGACGGTCAAAGAGGGAGAGCCCGGCTACGACATCTACATCACCCGGGGAACGACCCTGAATGCGAGCGACACACGCGCGTTCGCTGAGCTGGAAATTGATCCCAAGAGCATCGCCAGCCTAAAGAAGAGCGACCCCGAGCTCGATAAGAAAATACGCGACTTCATGTGCAAGACCTTCTTCGACATCCGCACATTCGGCGCCGTGATGACCACGTTCGTGTCACATCATCTCAACTGCGGGCAGGTCCGCGGGCCGGTGCAGCTGACCTTCTCCCGCAGCGTGGACCCCGTTGCCCAGCAGGAGGTGTCCATCACGCGCGTCGCGATCACCACAGAGGAGGACGCGGCAAAAAAGAGCAACGAGATGGGCAACAAGTACATCGTCCCTTACGGCCTGTACCGCTGCGAGGGATACGTCTCCGCGAACCTCGCGCGCAAGACCACAGGCTTCACGGAAGACGATCTCAAGGTGCTCTGGGAAAGTCTCATCAACATGTTCGAGGTCGACCACTCCGCAGCGCGCGGCAAAATGGCCGTCAGGTCGCTTGTCGTCTTCAGGCACGACTCAGAGCTGGGCAACGCCCCCTCGTGGAGGCTGTTCGAATCCGTGGGGACGAAGAAGCGGGAGGGTGTCACCGCGCCGCGCTCCATCAAGGACTACGAGGAAATCACCGTCGATGAGTCGCAAATACCCGATGGCGTGGAAGTGCTCAGGCTCGTCTAGAGGCACCGTCGTGTACGCAGAGGACGAGCTTCTCGCTCTTTCCGGCATACAGCACTTCGCATTCTGCAGACGGCAATGGGGCCTTATCCACATAGGGCGGGTGTGGAAGGACAACGTGCTCACCGCCGAGGGCAGCGCCATGCACGAGCGCGCTCACGACGATTCCCTGCGCGAACGCAGGGGCGATGAGATCATCGTGCGCGGACTTGCGGTGCGATCTCGCGAGCTTGGCGTAACAGGTAAGTGCGACGTCGTCGAGTTCCATGCGTCAGACGAGGGTCATCCTCTTGCAGGAGAGGATGGCCTCTGGGTCGAGCTGCCCGTTGAGTACAAGCACGGGCGAAGCAAGGCGACCGACGAGGACCGGCTTCAGCTCTGCGCCGAGGCGATGTGCCTGGAGGAGATGTTCGCGAGCGTCGTACCCTATGCCTGTCTGTATTACGGTAAGACCAGATCGCGTGAGTGCATGCCCCTCGCAGACGACTTGCGGGACAAGGTGCGAACGATGTTCGAGGAGATGCATGCGCTTTACCGCAGGGGACACGTGCCGAAGGCGGGAAACAAGACGAAGTGCAGATCCTGCTCCCTCAAGGAGCTGTGCTTGCCTCGGACGCGTGACGTCGCGAGATACATCGCGCGTGCCATCGGCGAACATCCGGGAGGCGAGCAATGAGGCGTCTACTCAACACGCTGTACATCCTGAGCGACGACGTCTATCTTTCGCTCGACGGGGAGAACGTCGTCGCGAAGAGGTCGGGCGACGAAGTTGGAAGGATTCCCCTACATACGCTCGAGGCGATATTAAGCTTCTCGTACGCAGGCGCGAGCCCGGCCCTGATGGGAAAGTGCGCCGACGGGGGAATCGAGCTTGCGTTCTTCAGGCCTACCAACGGAAGGTTCCTCGCAGACGTCTCGGGAATCGAGCAGGGGAACGTCCTTCTCAGAGCACGACAGCACGAGGTGGCAGTCGACGACGCCTGCAGCCTCGAGATAGCCCGCAACTTTATATTGGGGAAGCTGTTCAACAGCAGGTGGGTGCTCGAACGTTGTTTGAGGGACCATGCGATGCGCGTCGACACCGAGTCGCTCGAGAAAGCTTCGGAGCACTTGTTGCAAGCGCTGGCGGAGGCTCAGACCAGCAGCTCCTTCGACAGTCTGAGAGGCATAGAAGGCGATGCGGCCGCATGCTATTTCTCGGTCTTCGACGAACTCATCCTGAACACGGACGAGACGTTCGCCTTTAGGGGAAGGAACAGGAGGCCTCCGCGAGATGCCGTCAACGCGATGCTCTCGCTGTTCTACACCATGCTCTCGCTGGATTGCTCGTCGGCCCTGCGCGGGGTGGGGCTCGACCCGTTCATCGGATTCTTTCACGTGAATCGTCCCGGGAGGAGGTCGCTGGCCCTTGACTGCATGGAGGAGCTGAGGCCGGTGCTGGCCGACCGGTTCGTCATAACCTGCGTGAACAACAGGATTGTCGGCCCCGCGCACTTCGACAGGAGGGAAAGCGGAGAGGTCCTTCTCAATGACAAGGGCCGAAAGGTCATGTTCGATGCGTGGCAGAAGCGTAAGCGCGAGCAGATACGGCATCCGTATCTGGAAGAGAAGGTTCCTTGGGGGTTAGTACCGTTCATCCAAGCACAGCTGCTCGCAAAGCATCTGCGCGGCGACATCGGTGGCTATCCTCCCTTTCTTTGGAAATAGGCTGGAATGATAAACGATGCTGCTAGTCGTCGTGTATGACGTGAATACGGAGACGCCTGCGGGAAGGCGGAGGCTGCGCCAGGTGGCCAGGCAATGCGTGAACTACGGGCAGAGGGTTCAGAACTCCGTGTTCGAATGCAACGTCGATGCGGTTTCCGCCGTGCAGCTCAAGCACAAGCTGTTGGGGATCGTCGATCTTGAGGCGGATAGCCTGAGGTTCTACAACCTGGGAAATAACTTCCATAGCAAGATCGACTGGTATGGAGCGAAGCAGAGCTATGATTCTGAGGGATTTCTTATGATGTGACGTGCGATGACGTGACGCTGTGCAAAGGGCTGAATCTAGCTATTTCGTAAAGAGCGTATCGCAGGCAAGCGGACAAACACATCAGTGAGTTTTGCTGGCAAAGCTCCTACCGTTCATTTACGTGCGAAGCGGAGGCTCTCAGGAAAATGCTGATGGGTTCGCACCCCATTATGAAGACATACGTACTGTTTTTATCGGAAGATAAGATATTGAGCTCTGCATTTAGTTGAAAATCAGTCTAGTTTCGGGCAGTGCTACAATTTGTAGCGGTCGCTCCCCGTATGGGGAGCGTGGATTGAAATTGACACCTCACCGTAAAGGGAGATGCCCCGCTCTGTCGCTCCCCGTATGGGGAGCGTGGATTGAAATCAGCTCGGCCGCGTGGCCATGAGCATCACGAGTCGCTCCCCGTATGGGGAGCGTGGATTGAAATTGCCCGTTGCTTACGGCGCTCGGCGGGAAGGCCGTCGCTCCCCGTATGGGGAGCGTGGATTGAAATTCTGATTTGGACGGCACGTATGCGGGCATATTCGGGTCGCTCCCCGTATGGGGAGCGTGGATTGAAATCGGTTGCGTCCCAATTCGTCCCAAGTGACGCCCCGTCGCTCCCCGTATGGGGAGCGTGGATTGAAATCGCATGTCCCACGCCCATGGCGGAGTCCGCCAGGTCGCTCCCCGTATGGGGAGCGTGGATTGAAATAACTTGAAGCCGAGGGGCGTCTTGTACATGGCCCTGGTCGCTCCCCGTATGGGGAGCGTGGATTGAAATCTTGGCCCCCAGACGCCTCGCGAGGCGCTGGTAGGTCGCTCCCCGTATGGGGAGCGTGGATTGAAATGATTACCCCGAGGGGTGCGTGGTGCTCGACAACCGTCGCTCCCCGTATGGGGAGCGTGGATTGAAATATCGACGCCGTGCGGGAGTGTGTGGAGGAGCGCGTGTCGCTCCCCGTATGGGGAGCGTGGATTGAAATAAAAGCGGCAGGAAGAGCCTTTGTGCTCCTGAGCACGTCGCTCCCCGTATGGGGAGCGTGGATTGAAATTTCTCGTGGAATGAGCAGAAATAGTCCCTCTCGAGTCGCTCCCCGTATGGGGAGCGTGGATTGAAATGAGAACGTCTCGCGCAGGGTCTTGACGATGTAGTGTCGCTCCCCGTATGGGGAGCGTGGATTGAAATTGCGCCTGGGGCGAGAGGAGGGAGGATGCGCAGGGTCGCTCCCCGTATGGGGAGCGTGGATTGAAATCCTGCCGATGCGAATAGTAGACGAGGGTATGGTTGTCGCTCCCCGTATGGGGAGCGTGGATTGAAATACCTTACGTGTGTTGCTTAAGCGGCTGCCTGCGAGTCGCTCCCCGTATGGGGAGCGTGGATTGAAATTCGACCTTGTAGTCTACCATCTCCTTACCACAAGTCGCTCCCCGTATGGGGAGCGTGGATTGAAATTGGGCGCCGCTCGGCACGGAGTACAAGCCCGAGATGGTCGCTCCCCGTATGGGGAGCGTGGATTGAAATGCGCTCAGGTCGCGCAGGCCGGCAGGGACGCCGGGTCGCTCCCCGTATGGGGAGCGTGGATTGAAATTCGGGCGCGACGAGGAGGCGGTGGGCGTGAGGGGTCGCTCCCCGTATGGGGAGCGTGGATTGAAATATACGAGACGATGGGGTCTTGGAGACCGTCTCGGGTCGCTCCCCGTATGGGGAGCGTGGATTGAAATATGTGCAGCGCGTGCGGCTCCCAGCACGTGAGCATGTCGCTCCCCGTATGGGGAGCGTGGATTGAAATTAGGATGCAGATGTGGGATGACATACCGCTCACGAAGTCGCTCCCCGTATGGGGAGCGTGGATTGAAATTCTGCCTCATTCAAGGACCCGTCATCGAAGTCGCGTCGCTCCCCGTATGGGGAGCGTGGATTGAAATACGAGAGCGCTTACCGCCGTGATGGCGACCACGTCGCTCCCCGTATGGGGAGCGTGGATTGAAATTTCACCAACATGGAGAAGCTCGCCTACGGCGCGGTCGCTCCCCGTATGGGGAGCGTGGATTGAAATCCTCGCCGAGGTCCATGATGCCATCGGCGAAGAGGTCGCTCCCCGTATGGGGAGCGTGGATTGAAATAACCACCAGACAAACGTCAACCTCACGAGCTCGCGTCGCTCCCCGTATGGGGAGCGTGGATTGAAATCTAAAGCTCGATTCGCTGATGAATGCCAGTCAGGGTCGCTCCCCGTATGGGGAGCGTGGATTGAAATTGGAATTCGACAACTCTCCTATCGATAAAGGTTTGTCGCTCCCCGTATGGGGAGCGTGGATTGAAATAAGCGCCTCGCTGCGAATGGCGCCGCCGACGCGCGTCGCTCCCCGTATGGGGAGCGTGGATTGAAATTTCGACTACGCCGTCCACTACGCCGCCGAGCTCGAGTCGCTCCCCGTATGGGGAGCGTGGATTGAAGTGACATAAGATTCATTGCGCACTTTCAAAAGCGAATAGACTAGATAGCAGGAAGGTATGGCCCAGCCATCGGTATGATCGAGTTGTCTAGATTCGACCACGTTAGGAGGCAGGGTCATGTCCGAACTCATTGTTGTATTCGATGAGCAGGCCATTGGGGACGACTTGAGAGAGCTTGTCGGGTAGACCGTCGAAGGCACTTTGAACGGGATCCTGGAAGAGGAAGCCGAGACCTGGCGTACGACGGAGCGAGAGGCCTGTCGGGCTGATCACTACGACCAGCAAGCTGGTGACAACGTCGAGCAAGGTCACCGTGGGGACGCCCGAGCTTAAGGGCATGCACTTCATTACAGCGATTACTGAGCGCTATCGTAGACGCGAGACCAACGTTAGGGAAGCCATGATAGAGATGTATCCGCCGGCCGTCTCAACCAAGTACGTCGAGGACATGGGTGAGGTGCTCTGGGAAGCAAGCGTATCGACGTCGACGGCATTGAACTTGAACGAGAAGGCCTTCGAGTCGGTCGACAGACGACTGGGTAGTCCACTCGAGAGAGCGTACCCCTACGTCTACGGAATGTACCCGAAGTGCGCCTGGGGAGATGCCTACAAGAACGTCTCCATAATGGACACCATTGGAATCAACGACAACGGGTACTGCAAGGTCATCGGTGTTGTCGAGGGCTTTACCGAACCCGCAGAATGCCGGCGCGAACTCCTGTCGTAACCGAAGTCCCAGGACCTGCGCAGCGTGTGGATGCTCGCCAGTGACAAGGCTACCGGCATGGTCGGCGCACTCGCGGAGGTGCCTTCCGACGCGGCCTATCAGCGATGCACCGTCCACTTCTGTCGTAACGTGTTTGCCAAGGTCCCGAAGTCAAAGCGCAAGATCGTACAGGAAAACTCAAGGCAATACACCCCCAGAGGCCCTTCAAGGTGAGTGAGGAGAAGGCGCTGCATATCACCGACGATTTGGAGTCGATACGGCTTAAAGAGACCACCAAGGTGGTATGCGAAGGCTGCTCTGAGACGCTGACGTGCACGCGGTTCCCCATGGAGCATTGGAAGCGCATCCGCACGAACAACACCATCGGGCGACTGAACCGCAAGATTAGGAGGCATACGCGCATCATCGGCACCTTCCCAGACGGAAACTCGGCGCACATACTGGCAACTGTCCGATTGAAGTGCGTCACCGACAGCAAATGGGTCTCGCGACGCTATCTGAACGTATCGCTTCTGAAGAGCTGATTATGCCGATTGGCTACAGGGGCCTACCCGAAGGTGCACAAACATCTTGACGGTACCGCTCCGGGGGTACGCACCCCTTACGGGTATCTCAGGGGGTATGGGCACCCCACCTTGCCAACAGCGCGGGCCGACCGGACCCTCCATCCCACAACACGCCAGACGGCTCTCACGTATCAGAGAACGTCACGTACTGGCAAGCTCACATACCGACAGGCCTCACATCCCGGCAGGCCCCACGCGTCAGCGGGTCCAGCCCCTCAGTATGATCGGCACGGATGCCTGCCACCATTCGACCCGGCGGTAGCCCAACTCGGACCCAAAGGACCCGAATAGACCCTCGCCTGCAAAGCCATAGCCACTGCGGGCCAGGACCTCGTCGATCCTGCGCGCCAGAACGGAATCGGAACCCACGAGCCCACGGGAAAGGTTCTCCAGCTCGTCCGCTGCATCGGGCGATATGTCCACCAGGTAGTCGAGATCTATCTCGTGGACGGATCCCGACGCATACCCCTCGACGTTGTAGCGAACCACCCAACGATCGACCCCCGAGAGCGCGAAGGCGCACCAGAGCGCGAACAGCGTGACCATAGCCGAGCGATACAGGGGAAAGACGGGACGCAGCACGCGCACGACCGCCAGCAGCGCGAGCGCGGCGATGGCGACCATGCCCAGATAGGTGAACGCGCGCAACTCGCTCAGGCCGTAGTGCGACACGTACAGGCCCATGCGCCACGCGGCAGAGGCGTCCACCACGAGCGTCTCACCGAGAAGGACGACCTGTGCCAGCTGGACAACGATGCTCCTCGGCGCATCGCGGCGAGCCCAAAGCGTCACGACGACGATCGTGAGGTTTATCGCCGCGACCTCGACCAGCTGGAAGAAGCCCGACCGTGCGTACTCGGCGTAGCCCCCGTGCATGGTGGGAGCGCTTGCCCCGCCAAAGAGATAGGCAAATTGTATGACCGCGAACAGGAGGTAGACCAGGTCGAGCACCACGAGCAGGGGCGCAACGGCCGCAGGGTCAGCGGCGCGGACCACCCTTGGGGGCAGCTTCCGGGTACTAGCGTCGGAGCGCATGAGCGAGAGCAGCAGAGACGTCGCGGCAAGGGCAACGAATGCGTAGCGGACCACCCGCAAGACATTCATGCCCAGGGAGTTCTCCAGCCAGGAGAGGGCGTCGCCGAGCACGCTGCCGAAGACGGCATCGGCACTCGCGAGGAGCGGAAGCACCACCAGGAGCACCGCGATGGTGACCAGGAGTGAGAGGAGGACCGAACCAGTCCTGCGAGTCGACCTCCCTCTGTCAGACGTGATGGTGCGGATGGGATCGAGCATGTGGGCAAACTGGGACCGCACGAAGAATGCCAAGGCGTCGACGCCGCCACGGGCACTTGTGGCCACATCGACGGGACAGCCGGAGAGCAGCAGGTACTCGAGCATGCAGGCGGCGGCGAGCACGAACGCGTTGGCGCAGCGCACGGCCGGGTCCATGGTCACGGCAGGCACGCAGGCAAGCGCGACCACCAGAACCAGGAGCACGGCAGACTCGCGCGAGAGATGCGCCCGACGTCCCCCCAGCGCGATTGCAGCGGCAAAGAACCCCAGGATGGAGATGGTGAGCGTCACGCCACCAGCCAAGACGAGGATCCCGCTGAGGAACCAGGGATCGGCAAAGACGCACCAGAGCAGGGCGAGAAGGGCCCCGCATCCGGTCGCCGCCCAATCCCGCGACCCGAAGGGAGCCACAGACGTCGACCTTAGCTCCGGCGTAGACGCGGGGGGCGGCAGGGGTGGCGATGCTGGCACGGAAGACGGCATGGGTGGCACCCCAGGAACGGACGAGGGTGAGCCACCCGTGGTCACGACGTCGGGACTTGTGTACGCAGAGTCCATGGGAGCGGAACGCTCCCCCTTGCCGTCGAGCTGATCCATGTGTCCTTCTCCCCCTAGTCTCTCTCGTTGCTGGGCAGGTACTCCAGGATGTCACCGGGCTGGCAGTCCAGCTCCCTGCAGATTGCGGCAAGCGTGGTGAAGCGGACGGCCTTGGCCTTGCCGTTCTTGAGGATCGAGAGGTTTGCCATGGTGACGCCCACGCGCTCCGAGAGCTCGGTCAGGCTCATCTTGCGGCGTGCCAGCATGACGTCCAGGCTTACGACGATGCGCCCCATCTAGACCACCAGGTCATTCTCGTCCTTGAGGCTGGCGGCACTGGACGTGAGGTGCGAGAGCGCAACGCACACCACCGCCAACGAGACGGCGAATATCAGAGCCACGCTGAGTGACGCGACCACCGAGAACCACAGACGGGATGCGACGAGCGCATATGCGACGAGGAGCGCGAGCCACACGACGGCGTCTGCGGCGGCGAGATAGCCCATGGTGCGAAGGCGGTGTGCGTTCGACTGCACGAACGTCTCGCCACGGCCGATGGCGGAGAAGAGTCCCCAGGAGACGGCACCGAGAGCCAGGAGCGGCGCGATGCCCACGGCAAAGCACGGCACGGAGCCAGCGGGGACCGAGCCTTCGGATTCGACCCCGGGGATCACAAGCGCACAGACGAACACGCATGCCGCACAGGCAAGCGCGTCGAGCGCCTTGAGGATGGCTTCCATCTCGCGCTGTGACATCTCTTCTCCCTCGGTCGGCTCTCTCCCTGCTCGGTCGGCTGACTGCAGGATAGCAGAAATGTATCGTAATTCAATGTATATTTATCGATATTCAATATGTTTGTACAAGAGTATAGCAAGCACATGCCAAACACATGCAAATCTCGCGCCAAAACGCGGTCCGACTTCACACCAGGCGCATGCCCACACGCAAGCCCGAATCGCGACGCCCCGGCGCACGAACGTGCACCCTTGGGTAGAATCGGCTCCATACAAGATGACAAACCAGCCTTCCCCCGTGGGGGCTGGGAAGGGGCGCTCGGAAGGAAGCGGCATGCCAGCAGACATCGACAGAGAGGCCCTGCGCCGCGAGGTCGACGCGGCCTTGGGGCACCACAGGCCGGAGCAGGACCAAGGCCCGCAGAAGTTTCAGGTCAATGACTCGTCGAGCATCAGGCACGTCGTGGGCGTGATCTCCGGCAAGGGCGGCGTCGGCAAGTCGCTGGTCTGCGGCATCCTCGCGAACGGGCTCAGGCGCAGGGGCCACAGGGTCGCCATCCTCGATGCCGACATCACGGGACCCTCCATCCCCAAGATGTTCGGACTCTCCGGCGCGCATGCGCTGAGCTCTGACGGCACTCACATCGACGCGGTCGAGTCGCCGGGCGGCGTCAGGGTCATGAGCACCAACCTCGTCGTCGAGAACGAGACCGACCCCGTCCTGTGGCGCGGCCCCATGCTCATGGGGGCCCTCAAGCAGTTCTTCGAGGACACCCTCTGGGGAGAGGTCGATTACCTGCTGGTCGACATGCCCCCGGGAACCGGCGACGTGGCGCTGACCGTCTTCCAGTCGCTGCCCATCGAGGGCGTCGTAATCGTCAGCTCGCCGCAGGACCTGGTCCGGATGGTCGTCGGCAAGGCCGTCAACATGGCCAGCATGATGGGGGTGCCCGTCCTGGGCGTCGTCGAGAACATGAGCTACGTCAAGTGCCCGGGCTGCGGCCGCAGGATCGAGCTCTACGGGCCCAGCCATCTGTCCGCAACCACGGAGGCCTTCGGCATCAAGGCCCTGGGCCAGCTGCCCGTCGACCCCGCGATTGCCGCAAGCTGTGATGCCGGCGACTTCGAGGAGAGGCTCCCCGAGGGGCTCATCCCCGACGCCCTTGCCGCCGTCGAGGCCCTGGACTCCAGAGCGTAGCCCCCATGCAGAAAAGCCCCCACGGTACGTCGCAGGCCCGCCACGGTACGCCGCGGACCTCCCATGGCAAGCCCCACAGGTCCTCGCGTGCCGAGCTGCGCGAGGGTCAGTTGCTCGCCGCAGCGCAGGTGGACGTCGCGGGTTGCTATGACGTCGCCGTCATCGGCGGGGGTGCGGCGGGCCTCGTGGCCGCCACCGCCGCAGCCGAGGGGGGCGCCCGCGTCGTGGTCCTGGACCGCGGCCTGGAATGCGGCAGGACCATACTCGCCACGGGCAATGGGCGCTGCAACTTCTCCAACGTGGGACTCGAGGCCAGTCGCTACAACGACCCCGACTTCGTCGCAGCCGTCTTCGGAGCGGACCCGCTCGCCGACATCCTGGGCTTCTTCGGCGACTGCGGGTTGCGCTGGGACCTCGAGGGGGACCGCCTCTACCCCCTCTCGCGCCAGGCCAGCTCCGTGAGGAGCGTCCTGATCGCACGGGCGAGGGCTGCCGGGGTCACGCTCGCCGCGGCGCGCGAGGTCGAGCGCGTGGAGCGTTCCGTAGGCCCCGCCGGCCCCTCTGCGCGCTGCGGTTTCACGGTCACGTACCGCGAGCTCTTCTCAGCCGAGAGCGACATGTCGGGTGGAGGGGCCGCGTCGCTTCATGCGACCTGCGTGATCGTGGCGACCGGCGGGGGCACATGTCGGGCGCTCGACGCCCTGGGGCTCGCGAGCACCCCCACGCGCCCCGTCCTCTGCCCCGTGGCCTGCGAGGACTCGCCGCTCGCGGCGCTCGACGGCAGGCGTGCCCACGTGCGCGTCCAGCTCAGCAAGGGAGGGCCTCCCGTCTGGCAGGAACGGGGCGAGGTGCTCCTGCGCTCCTATGGGCTCTCGGGCATCGTGAGCTTCGACCTCTCGCGACACGCAGGCGCAGGCGACCTCGTCGAGATCGACCTCGTGCCCGACCTCGCGGAGGCCGAGCTGCGTGCCATGATCGACCCCACGGCCTGCGGAGACTTCGTCGAGGGTCGCCTCGACGGCACCCTCGACCCCGTCATCGCCCACACGCTGGAGGTCCTCGCCCGCGAGCGCTGGACTCTCCCCGGCAGCTCACGGCACGCTGGCGATTCGCGTGGTGATGATGGGCCGCACCGCGACGGCAGTTTGCGGCGCGACGCTGGCCTGGCTGGTCCGAGGCCCAACGCCCCGCAGTCTGACGCCGACGCCCTTCTCGCCCTCGTGAAGGCACTTCCCTTCCGGGTCGTCGGCAACTGCGAGGAGCGCGGCGCCCAGGTCACGCGCGGCGGTCTGCAAAACGACCAGTTCTCTGCCGAGAGCATGGAAAGCGCGCAGGTCCCAGGCCTGTTCGCCTGTGGCGAGGCACTCGACGTCGATGCGGGCTGCGGCGGCTTCAACCTCTCGTGGGCCTGGAAGAGCGGCCTTGTCGCCGGCGCTGCCGCAGGGATGGCAGCCAGTACGGCAACCGCCATGTCTGGCACCGCCGCAGACGACGCGGACGTCGCGGCCGCACCCGCGCCCAACCCCGACGCCACCCCGTCCCACCCGCAAGGATAGCGAGGAGCAGCATGCTCGACATCTCCAGCATCCGCGTCCCTCTCGACCAGCTCGACGGCACCGCGGCCACCGAGGATCGCGCCCTGCGGGCAGCCGTGCTGCGCCGTCTGCGCATCACGCCTGACGACCTCGCGGCGGTCGAGCCCCGCAAGCGCTCGATCGACGCCCGCAAGAAGGGCGACGTCCATCTCACCTACACCGTCCGCATCCAGCTGCGCGGGGCGGCCAATGCCGAGAGGTCCCTGCTCGAGCGCCTGAGGCGTCGCCACGCCGAGAGAGGCGTGTCCGTTGTGGACGATGTGGCTGACGTGGCCTTCTGTGCCCCCGTCCACCTGGGGACCAAGCGCGTCGGACGACCCGTGGTCGTCGGCGCCGGCTGTGCGGGGCTCTTCTGCGCGCTGGCGCTGGCCGAGGCGGGGCTCGAGCCCCTGCTGGTGGAGCGTGGGCAGGACAGCGGGTATCGCAGCTCCTCCATCGAGCGCTTCAACAGGACCGGCAAGCTCGACGTAGAGTCGAACATTCAGTTTGGCCTGGGTGGTGCGGGCACCTTCTCCGACGGCAAGCTCGCCACCGGCACCAAGAGCCCCCTGCACCGCCACATACTCAAGACCTTCGTCGCCTGCGGTGCCCAGCGCGAGATACTCTACGACGCCAAGCCGCACGTGGGTTCGGACGTGCTACCCACCGTCGTGACCAACATGTGCAGGCGCATAGGGGAGTTGGGGGGCGAGGTTCGCTTCTCCACCCGCATGGTCGACCTCGACACGCAGGGAGGTTGCGTCCGCTCCATCACCCTACGGCAGAAGGGATCCGACTCCGGCCTCGTCATCGAGGAGCGTCTGCCCGCCGCAAACGTCGTCGTCGCCTGCGGGCACTCGGCCCGCGACGTGTTCGAGCTGCTGCGCAGACGGGGCGTCTCCCTGGAGCGCAAGACCTTCGCCATGGGTGTGCGCATCGAGCACCTGCAGAGGGATGTCGACCGCGCGCAGTACGGGCCCTTCGCGGGGCATCCGGCGCTCGGTGCCGCACCCTACAAGCTCGTCACGCACCTCGGCAACGGGCGCAGCGCCTTCTCGTTCTGCATGTGCCCTGGTGGCTACGTGGTCGCTGCGGCAAGCGAGGAGGGGGGAGTGGTCACCAACGGCATGAGCCTCTCGGACCGCAAGGGCGAGAACGCCAACTCCGGGCTCCTAGCCAACGTCTTTCCCGATGACCTTCCCGGCGATGACGTGCTTGCCGGCGTCGAGCTCCAGCGCCGCTGCGAGCGCAGCGCCTACGAGGCGGGTGGCGGTGACTACCTGGCACCCGCCCAGCTGGTGGGGGACTTCCTGCAGGGAGTCCCCTCCTCGGGCCAAGGCAGCGTCACGCCCACGTACCCGCGAGGCGTCTCCTGGGGCGATGTGGCGACCTGCCTGCCAGGCTACGTGAGCGAGACCCTACGCGCCGCCATACCCCGCATGGACAGGCGGCTGCATGGCTTCTCGGAGGCGAGTGCGGTCCTCACGGGCGTCGAGACGCGTTCGAGCTCACCTGTGAGGGTGACCCGCGGCGAGGGGCTGCAGTCCCTCTCCACGGCGGGCCTCTGGCCCTGCGGCGAGGGGGCAGGCTACGCGGGTGGCATCATGAGTGCCGCAACCGATGGTCTGCGCGTGGCACGGGCCCTGGTCGAAAGCCTCGAGTAGCGCGAGCGACATGTGCGGAAAGTCCACGTACTCCCAAACCGCCCGCATCCCCGACTCGTCCACGCTCTCTCCCCGTTCGCACCCTCTACTCGTTCGCACCCTCTATTCACTTGCGCCCTCGACCAACCCGCGTCTGCCGATTCAAGAACTGGATGTAACATTTTTGGCAGTTATGTGTGGATTTTTACCACTTATAACCCCTCTGCCATGACAGGGCGCGATAGGTTTGTTAGCCGTAAGTACTTTAAAAAATAATATATATAGGTAGATGGTGTGACTAGTTCTCCGTTAATACACGTTTTTCCTAATGACATAATATATGTAACTACATAGGCACACATAACCGTTCATTTTGTTACAAGCAGCTTCCGAAAGCGGGCTCCGCTCTGATGAGACGGCCGAGAGCGGCTGCCTTAGGTGCGCAGCCGCAAGGAGGAAGAGGCCACGGACGCCAGAAGGGCTTACCCACGGGGTCGCCGAAAAAATAGGATGGACCGACTGCCCAGTCACAGCCAATCCGCCCGGGAGCAAGTCCCGTAAGGCCATCGCATTAGTTCCGTATCAGTTCCGTATCAGTTCCGCTCGCAGTGCCAGGCCCCGCCTCGCGCTCGGGCGAGACGGGGCCTTGTGCCTCACGCTGTCAGACACTTGGGGTGACTACCTGCCACTCCTCTTCGTGCGGAGGACTGCTGCCGCCACGACGAGCGCCGCGCCCGCCGCGCCCAGGGCAAACGATGGAAGGACGCTGATGGGGTCGGAGGTCTTGGGAAGCCTGCCCGTACCCCTCTTGCCCGTCGGGGTGACCGTATTGTCAGGAGTGGGATCCGGCTTCGGTTCTGTAACCTCGACAGTGGCGGTCTGCGAGGTGGCCTTCTGGCCGGAGGTGCCGTTGGTGGCCACGCAGTAGTAACTGAAGGAGCCGACTTCCGAAGTGCCGACGGTAAGGGTGTCTCCCGTACCGGCGGAGCTGTCGGCACTGCTGCCTGCTGCGGGAACACGCAGGGCGGCCGACGGCATGATCCGCTTCGCACCGGCGTTCGCGCCGTTGGAGTCGGAGGATTTCGCCACCTTGAACCACTCGTAGGTCAGCTTGGAGTCGCTGCCCTCGACGCCATCGGGGATGCTCGCCTTGGCGCTGAGCGTGACAGGCTTGCCTTTCTCGACAGTCACATTTGAGGGCTCTGTGGTGAAGGTCGGGGCAAAGACGGAGGTGGCGTAGCAGATGGGGGTCTTCGCGAGGCCGGTCTCCTCATCAAAGTCGCTGGGGACGAAGGGCGTGGACTGGTCACCATGAAGATAGGCGCGCATCTCGTCGAGAAGGGCCTTGGTCTTTGCGTACACCTCGGTGCTGGCCTGCTTGTGGAGCCTGTTGGCAAGGTCCGTGCGCTCGGAGGCGGGCGTCTCCTGCATGACCTTGTCGACCGTCGCCTGTTGGGCGATGAGCTGCCTCTGCAGGGCGTCGAGATAGGCACGGGTGCCGCTGGCAAGCTTGTCGCGCCTGTTGTAGGCAAGCGTGTTGATGTCCATCAGGACATAGTCGAGCGAGCCGTTGTCGGTCGTGGCGTCCATGGCGGCGTCGACGCTGTCTTCCCTCTCGGCGGTGCCCGTGTGCGCCTCGCTCCATCCATCGACGGCAGGGTAGACGTCCTTGTCGACCTCGGTGAGCAGGGCAGAGTAGCTGGGAATGGCGATGCCGAACTCGGAGCGCGAGAGGTTCTCCCACTGTATGGTGGCGACGTCCGCACTCATTCCCTGGCGGATCTGGTACAGGTGAGTCTCGACCGTGCGGTTGTTGCCGATGGCATAGAGACCCGCATTGGTGTTGGCGTTGAGGCTGCTGTCCTGCTCGCCGCGTGCCGCGAAGGAGCGCAGCGCCTGGAACAGGTCCACCTTGTCGTTGCCGGGGGTGAAGAGGAGCTGGGGATCGCTCACGGAGGTCACGCCCGACGCGCCCATCGTGTAGCTGCCCTCCTCGAGCGGGGAGCCAAAGTACACGCGACCCTGCGCAAGGCGCGTGTACTGTCCGGAACCGGCACTGGCTGCGCCGTACGAGGTGGCGACATCGAGGGATCCGTCCGCGAAGTAGGTGGCGCTCCCCGCGTCCACGGCAGTCTCCTTCAGCCTCTCGGAGTGCAGGCAGAGGTTCTCGTCGTCGAGGTCGACCTGATACTTGAGCTGTCCGATGTTGGGGTTGACCGAGGCCTTGTCGGGGTAGGCGGCCGTCAGGTTGAGCGCGATCCACTGATGCCCCGAGAGCTGCGCAAAGAGCCAGGTCTCGTTGTTGTCCGAGACGATGATCTGGTTGCAGTCGTAGCTGCCATGCTCGTCGATGATCCTTCCCAGGAGCTTGACGCCGTCACGCGCCGTGGGACTGCAGGCCAGCACGACGTCGGCGATGGTGTACTCGCCCAGACCGCTCGGGTTGTCCCTGTCCTCGTTGCCACAGGGGTCGACGGCCTTGACCTGGTCGTTGTAGTCCGTGGTGAGTGTCGCGGAGACGCTCACGCCCCTCTCGTTGGTGCCCGCCTCGGAATAGGCATCGGTGCGGTTGTCCCAACCCGAGGGGAGGTCGCGCACATAGGTGTAGCGATACGTCGTCCCCGTGTACGTCCACTGGAAGTCGGACTCGTCGGATGAGAACGTGGGGTTGGTCCGAGGCTCCTGGATGCCGAATGCCTTGGGATGGCGGGGTGCGTAGTCCTCCGCGCGGCCAACGTAGACGTTACCTGTATCCGTGAGTCCGGGACCGACGTAGACCTGCGTGCATGCGAGCGCATCCTTTGGCAGCACTATGGAGAGCGACAGCGCCATGGCGACCGCCATGCCAACAGCCCCTCCAAAACGCCTCTTGTCCCACTTTCCTGTCATGTGCATAGAGCGCATCAACCTCCCAAGGGTGATTGGATAACTTCCAGGGACCCCTAACAGACCTGGACATCAGCTTGGGATTATATAGGCCTGATACCTGGGGGCACCCCCTTAAAGAGGGAGAGGTGCCGGATGGACGGCGAGCGGAAGACCTTGATGGCGTTGGCGAGGCGATCGCCACCAAGGCCAAGGAGGCCCTCGGGCCCAGGGCGCGCTGCAGATAACGGCGCTGTGGCGGGCCACGTGGCCAAACCGTGACAAATTGTGGCGCCGTGGCACGGATTCTGCGCCACAGCGCCATTTTTTGTTACACGCAGCCCCATAGTGCCACGGCATCTAATGCCGTGGCGTCGTCTCTACGACAACCCCCCTCTGCAGCGGCTCCTCTTTCCGCAAACCCCCTCTGTAACGACCCTTCTTTTCGCGACACCACCGTCTGCGACATCCTTCGCCGCTACACCCCATACGCATCAACCGGCACGAGTTCGACGGCATCGAGCGGCTCTTCCGTGGCAACCTTACGGTAATCGCCACGCTTCCTGCCACCCCAAGTCACCCCATCAATGCGGTCAAGCTCCTCCTTGAGCGCAAGCCGCAAGGCCCGACGCTTTCGCTTTCTCTCCTCCGTCATCCGATAGCATGGACGACCGATATCGTCGGCAATCGTCCTCATAAGGGCATCCATGTATTCAAGATCGTCGTACAGCTCTTTGTTGAGCTGATACTCGATGCCGCCGTACGCCAGAATCTCGTTGGTTCTGCGCTCGTCCTCTGCCTGCCGCTCGCGCGTGAGGTGGTCATTGCCGTTGTACTCCAGCGCGACGAAGCGCGCCTTGGCCCTCGAGCCGGGAAGGGCCCCAAAGACGAAGTCTGGCTTTCGGACCTTCCGTGAGCCCCTCTTGCCGACGGCGTCGACGTCGAGAGGTCGATTCGCGGCATCGATCTCCATGCCGTATCCCCCGTAGCACGGCGAGAGCACCGTCCGTAGGCACAGTCGTGTCTCCATCGGGGATGCCAGGCCCTCTACGGTCGCCGGGAGCGCCTGCCGCACGAGATCGATCCCGTCGATGCGATTGAGCCTGTCAATATGACGCTCGATCGACTCCTTGGCCACGAGCGGAGAGTTTCTCTGCAGCATCCCATCGGAGATCGACGGCACAATCGCATAGACGCCGAGCAGCTCGCAAAGAAGCACCTGCAGCTCGAGCTTGGTGAGCAGAGGGGCCATTTGAACCGCAAGATGCTCGGGCGCGACGCAGGCGACACCCTCCCCGATCACCATGATGCTTCCCGTCGGCAGCGGTCTCCCACAGACCCTGGTCCGCAAGCTAGAAGACCTGCGACGGCCCCCGACCCCGCTGACTAAGGCCTCCATCACCTTTGGGCAGAAGCCGTAGAACTCGAGGTAACGGCGAAGTTGCGACAGACGTTCCGGTGCCGGCAGGCAGGAAGGAACGGCATCGGGACAGACTTCCCCCTTCGCCAGGAGTGCACGCAATCCGGTGGATCGGTACGCCTCGAGCGCAGTCGAATGTGTGAGTAGCAGTTCCATGTATCAAGGCTATACGTCACGCCTCTCTTGGCAGGCGCCATTCGAAGGTTGGATAAAAATGTCTTTCTGAATTCTTGCGGATAGCTGGCAGAATGCGGATAGCTGGCAGAATTACCCTGTCTTGCCGCATATATATAGGTCAAGCCATCACCCGATGCGCTGGACAGAAGACGCACGCCCTGCTGTGGGCAGGGAGCAGGCACACCGGCCCAATGTTCGACGTTGATTTCTCGCCACCTGCCACATAAGTTTGTGCAGTGAGTGAACGCCGCTCGCACACGTTACAGAAATCAGCGCTGTGGCACGCCACATGGCCACTCCGTGACAAATATCGGCGCTGTGGCACAAAATCCGCGCCACGGCGCCAATATTCTCAACACTCGAACTCTCGCCAGTGCCACGGCGACCTTTTTCGCAACGCCCATGCTGCATACCCACTCGGCGAGAGGCGCAGCTTGCCAAGACCGTGCCCTCGACCACCCGGTCGAACGGGTCGTGCTGCAGGATGCCTGCGTCAGCCACCGCCTCCGGCGGCACGTTGGCGGCACGTTATCTCTTCCGCTTCCAGCGGCGCCGCGTCGCGTGCGCACTCCCCTTGCGATCCGTCGCCTTCAGGCGGGAGATGACATCCTCCTCCGAGCTGCCGTCCAGACGCCCACGCAGCTCCACGATCTGATCGCGCAGCTGAGCGGCGCGCTCGAAGTCCATGTCGGCCGAGGCCTGGGCCATCTCGTCCTCGAGAGCCCCCATGACCTTGCCCGCCTCCTCAGGCGGAAGGGCCGCAAGCTCGCGCGCGACGGAGTCTATGGTCCGCTCGTGCTCGGTACCCGTAGGCCCCTCGCCGGCCGGCGCCGTGAAGAACTCCCCTCCCTCGCGCGACTTGGTGCTGAGGGTCTTGTCGGCATCCTCGATGAAGCTCGCCACGTCGGTGATGGACTTGCGTATGGTCTTTGGCACGATGCCGTGCTCGGAGTTGTAGGCCTCCTGGATGGAGCGACGTCGCGCCGTCTCTCCCATGGCCTCGCGCATGGAGTCCGTGACGGTGTCCGCATACATGATGACCTCGCCCTGGGCGTTGCGCGCGGCGCGGCCCATGGTCTGTATTAGGGAGCGGCGGTTGCGCAGGAACCCCTCCTTGTCGGCATCGAGGATGGCGACAAGGGAGACCTCGGGGATGTCGAGGCCCTCGCGCAGGAGGTTGATCCCCACGAGCACCGAGATCTTGCCGATGCGCAGGTCGCGGATGATCTCGACGCGGTCGAGCGTGGCGGTGTCGGAGTGCATGTAGTTGACCTTTACGCCCTCGTCCAGCAGGTGGTCCGTGAGGTCCTCGGCCATGCGCTTGGTGAGCGTGGTCACCAGCACACGCTCTTTGCGCGAGGTGCGGTCCTTGATCTCCTCGATGAGGTCGTCGATCTGGCCCCGGACGGGGCGCACCTCGACCTTGGGGTCCAGGAGGCCCGTCGGACGGATGACCTGCTCGACCTCCTGCTGGCTGACGCCCTCCTCGTAGTCGCCCGGAGTCGCGGAGACGTAGACGAACTGCCCGATGCGCTGCTCGAACTCATCGAAACGCAGCGGTCGGTTGTCGAGTGCGGACGGCAGGCGGAAGCCGTGCTCGACCAGCGTGACCTTGCGGGAGCGGTCCCCCTCGTACATGCCACGGATCTGCGGGACGGTGACGTGCGACTCGTCGATGATGCAGAGCATGTCCTTGGGGAAGTAGTCAATCAGCGTGTAGGGCGGCTCGCCGGCCTTGCGCCCATCCATGTGGCGCGAGTAGTTCTCGATGCCCGAGCAATAGCCCATGGTCTCGAGCATCTCGAGGTCGTAGCCCGTGCGCTGCGAGAGGCGCTGGGCCTCGAGGAGCATGTCGTTATCCTTGAGCTCCTTGACGCGGCCCTCGAGCTCCTCGCTGATGGTCTTGATCGCATGGGTTATCTTGGGACGCTCGGTCACGTAGTGGGACGCCGGCCAGATGGGGATGGCATCGAACTCGCGGACGATCTCGCCCGTCACGTTGTCGATCTCGGCTATGAGTTCGACCTCGTCGCCGAAGAACGAGACGCGCAGAGGGTTCTCCGCGTAAGGTGGGAACACGTCGATGGTGTCGCCGCGCACCCGGAAGGTGCCTCGGGAGAGGTCGTAGTCGTTACGGTCGTACTGGATGTCGATGAGCTCGCGGATGAGGTCATCCCGCTCGAGCGGGACGGACTTGTCCACGTTGGGAGCCAGGCCCGCATAGTCCTGCGGACTGCCGATGCCGTAGATGCACGAGACGGACGCGACCACGATCACGTCGCGACGCGAGAGGAGGCTGGAGGTGGCCTGGTGACGCAGCTTCTCGACCTCCTCGTTGATGGAGGCGTCCTTCTCGATGTAGGTGTCCGTCTGGGGGACGTAGGCCTCGGGCTGGTAGTAGTCGTAGTAGCTGACGAAGTAGACGACCGCGTTGTGGGGGAACAGCTCCTTCATCTCGCTTGCGACCTGAGCCGCAAGCGTCTTGTTGGGCTCCATGATGAGCGTGGGCCTCTGGGTGGCCTCGATGGTCTTGGCCATCGAGAAAGTCTTGCCCGACCCCGTGACGCCCAAAAGCGTCTGGTAGCGCAGGCCGTCCTCGATGCCCCGCGCGAGCCTGGCTATGGCCTTGGGCTGGTCGCCGGCGGGCTCGTAGGGGGAGACGACCTCCAGGCGCTCGTCACCATGCTCGAGGCCGAAGCGCTTGAGCTCCGCGCCGAAGCGCTCCTTGGCCTCGGGCGTGCCCGCGAGCGGTTCGTAGGCGACCTCGTGACCCGTGCCATCGACAAAGGTGCGCGGACCATCCGCTGCGGGACCCGCTGCCCCTCCCGCCACTTCCTCCGCCATCCTCATGTCTCCCCTCTCGTGAGCCTACACCGGCGCCGACCCCCGCGCCGCCAACCCTACGCTGCCGCAACGTCGCCGCCAACCCTACGCTGCCGCAATGCCGTTGGGATAGAACTGCGCGTAGCGTTCGTACGCCTCGTTCACGCGGACCAGGTAGGTCGCCGTCTCGGCATACCGTATCTGGTTCGAGATGTCCTCGCCCTGGGAGAGCCATCCGGAGACGGCTCCCAGCCCCGCGTTGTAGGCCGCGACGACCTGGTCCCTGCTCGAGAGGTTGCTCTGCAGGTAGGCCAGGTAGGCGGTGCCGTACTCGATGTTGGTTGCCGGATCGGTGAGGTTGTCTGGGTCGTACGCCGAAGCGCTGACCAGTCCCAGGCGTGCCACCTCCTGCGAGGTGGACGGTATCAGCTGCATGAGCCCGACGGCGCCGGCCGACGAGGTGGCCTTGCTGTCCCAGTCCGACTCGCACTTGATGACGGCGCAGATGAGGTACTCGTCCACGCCATAGCGCTCGGACGCGCTCTCGATGAGGTCCGCGTACTTCACGGGAAAGAGCATCTGTCGCACCAGCGCGTCCGGGGCCACGCTCACCAGCGCCGTCAGGACGCACAGGACGCCCATCGCCATGAGGGGAAGCGTCCGGAACCAGCGCCAGAAGCGCATCTCACGCATGTGTCTCTCCCATCGCATCGGCCGCACCGCAAGACCAGCCCCTCCGGGCATGGGCATCCCACCAGAGGGCAACCTGATCCAGCAGCTCGCCCTCATCCCCGTCGTTCGCGAACTCAACGTCGCTGTGGGCGCGCAGCCAGTCGTCGGTGGGCTGCCTGGCCGCACGCGCATCGAAGTCCCCCGGGTCCATGCCGCGCCCCCGTGCACGCAGGCGGCGCAGGGGAAGGGGGCAGGTCACGCAGACGACTTCGTCCGCCAGGCCCCGCACGTCACCCATGCGGTCCAGAAGGGGGACCTCGACGACGCAACAGCAGGGATGCGTGTCCCGTGCGAGCTCGCGGGCAAGCTCGGCACGTATGTGGGGCAGCTCGATAGACTCAAGCCGTCGGGCCGCCTCCGACGAGGAGAACGCCCGCCGTGCCAGGAGGCCACGATCCAACTCGCCCGTCTCCCCCTCGACGAGATCCGTGCCGAAGGCCGCGACGATCTCGCGTAGGCAGGCGCCCCCCGGCACGAGGACGCGTCGCGAAAGCTGGTCGAGGTCGATGCGACGCGCACCGCGCAACGAAAGCTCGCGGGCGACCGTCGACTTTCCGGAGGCGATGCCCCCGGCCAGGAAGACCGTGTACACGCGCGCCTCCTTGCCGTGAGGACGCAGGGTCCTGCGGACGCCGACTCCCCTGCTAGGAGCGAACCTCGAACTTCTCCTTGCAGGTGGGACAGGTGACCCTCAGGAGCCCCTTGCCACGCGGGACGCGCACGTGCTGGTGGCATTGCGGGCAGCTGGCGTGCTTGTAGGCCCTGTTCTCCTCGAACGCCTTCCGGGGGTTGGTGATCCAGGGGCGTACCGGACCCAGCTTGGAGACGACCCCATAGCTCTCCTTGCGGCGTTGGCCCACGTTGGTAGAGACCACGCGGAACACGGCGTAGGCCAGAAGGGCGACCACGATGACGCCCAGCCACAGCTGACGGGCGAAGGCGTTGGCGATGCCCAGGATGAGGGCCACCTCGACCGTAAGCATACCGAGCTCGTCGACGCCGTTGCGGCCGCGCATGAACTGGGCCACCTTACTTTGAATGTCACCGTTCGCCATCTTGGAGCGCCTCTTTTCTCACACGGGCAGACGCAAGGGCTGCCACCACCGGCCTTGGCCGAAATGCCCGTCTCTGGTATGCAACAGTCTTCCCATTATCGTCCAAGGCATACCCCGGCGCCATCCTTCAGGAGGAGGGTGCCGCAAATCCACAGGACGGTTCGATGCCGTTGGGGCGCGGTCCGCCAAATCTTCTTCCCGCTCCCACCCGGCGCCTACCCCCTGCCCTCGCCCATCACATAGGCGCGACAGAGCTTCGCGGTCTCGACGATGGCGTCCACATGGCAGCGCTCGCGCCCATGGGTGTTGAGGCAGGCCATGCCGAAGGCGGCGCTGCGCAGGTTGGCGCCCAGCGTGTAGGCCGCGTTAGCGTCGGTCGAGTAACGGAAGCAGACCTGGGTGTTCCACTTGTCCGCGTCGCAGGCGACCTCCGCGCAACGGATGAGCCGGTTGGTGAGCTCCCAGTCGTAGGGACCCTTGTGGTCCGAGGCGATGATGCCCACGTGATGCTCGTTGGCATCGTAGTCCGGACCGATCAGGGTGATGTCAAGCGCCACGTACTCCCCGACCTCAGCTGGGACGTAGGAGCCGCCGTGACCGATCTCCTCGTAGATGGGAAAGGCGAAGAGCGTGTCGGCCGCCGGCCTCTCGCCCGTCTCCCCGAGCCACCGCAGCGTGTCGATGAGCACTGCGACGGCGGCCTTGTCATCGATGTGGCGGCTGACGATGTAGCCGTTATCGAAGGCCTCGAACTGCGGGTCTATGGAGACGATCGCACCCTCGGTCACACCCAGGGCGCGGGCGTCGGCCGGGCAGCAGACATCCGCGACGAGCGAGACGGACATGGTGTTCTCGTCACGCGGAGCGCTCTTGCAGTCCTCGAAGACGTGGACGGAGTGCTTGTTGCAGATGACCTGGCCGACCACGACGCGGCCGTCACGGCAGTGGACGCGACAGGTCTCCCCCTCGATGGAGTGGTAGTTGATGCCGCCCAACTGGCGCACGCGAAGGGTCCCGTCATCGTTGAAGCCGCGCACGATCAGGCCGATGGTGTCCAGGTGGGCGCCCACGCACACGGCGGGGGCCTGGGAATCCCTGCCCCGCACGCGGACGTAGGCCGTGGCCTTGTTGTCGACCTCCATCTCATAGCCCAGCTCGGCAAACTTGCCACGCAGGTAGTCGTGTATGTCGTTGTAGTAGCCCACGGGGCTGTCGACCTCGACGAGCTCCTTCAGGGTGTCGGTGAGGTAGCGGGCGTCGATCTTGGGGGTCATGCTCTTCTCCTTCGAATGGCCACCGTCGCACGGGCGAGGTGGACGGACATGATTGGCGTGGATGCCATCGGCGGGGGTGCCACCGGCGGGGCCGCACGCGCCGCGAGGGCTCCTGCGCCAGCGGGCGCGGCGCATGACGCCAGGCGGGGGTGCCCTACCCCACCGCAGGCTGGGGCATGGCGTAGAGGGCGACGAGCTCCTGGAGCATGTCGACCATCGCCTCGAGCTCGGGTACGGGGACGAACTCGCGCACGCCGTGGGCGTTGTAGTAGCACGCGGAGAGGTTCGCGCAGGCGAAGCCGCGGAAGCTCAGCTGGCTGCCATCGGTGCCGCCGCGCATGGGGATGCAGGTCATCTCCTGGCCGATCTTGGCATACGCCGCACGGGCGTTGTCGATGAGGTGGCGGTGCTCGGGAAGGGCCACGACATCGGCCAGGTTGTGGTACTGGTCGCGAATCTCGATGGTCAGGACCTCCTGGCCGAAGGCCTGGTTCACGAAGGCGACGGCCTGGCGCATGAGCTCCTTGCGGGCCTCCACCTTGTCCTGGTCGTGGTCGCGGATGATGTAGTCGGCCAGGGCCTCCTCGCAGTTGCCCTCGACGCGCTCGAGATAGTAGAAGCCGTCGTGGCCCTCGGTGTACTCCGGCCTCTCCTGGGGAGGCACGAGGGCATGGAAGCGCATGATGGCCTCCGAGGCGTTGATCATGATGCCCTTGGCGGTGCCCGTGTGGACCGAGAGGCCCTTGGCCCGGACCTTGGCCTCGGCCGCATTGAAGGTCTCGTAGCAGAACTCTCCCAAGGGACCGCCATCGATGGTGTAGCCGAAGGCCGCACCAAACTCGTCGAGGTCGAGCAGCGCCGCGCCGTGGCCGATCTCCTCGTCGGGCACGAAGCTCACGGCAAGGCGCGGGTGCGGCAGTGACGGGTCGGCCTTGAGGCGGGACAGGAGCGAGACGACCATGGCGTCACCGGCCTTGTCGTCGCCACCCAGGAGCGAAGTGCCATCCGAGGTGACGAGGTCCCAGCCCACCATGCGATCGAGGCAGGGATTGGTCTTGGGGTCGAGTGCGACCTCCTTGCCGTCACGCCCACTTCCGATGACCAGGCGACCTCCCTCGTAGCGCAGGACCTGGGGATGCACGGGGTCGCCATAGGACTGCCAGGCGGTGTCGATGTGGCAGCAGAAGCCCAAGGTCGGCAGGGCCTCGCAGCCTGCGCTTGCGGGCCAGTGGGCAGTGACGTAGGCGCTTTCGGTGACGCTGACGTCCTCTGCCCCCAGCTTGCGCAGGTCATCGGCGATCACGTTCGCCATGTCGAACTGGCAGGCGGTCGAGGGGACCTTGTCCGCGCTCAGCGGGTCGGACTGCGAGGCCACCGAGCAGTACCTGACAAGGCGGTCGACGACGTCACTCATCTCACTCATGAAAGTCCTTTCGGTTGGCGCGGCGTGCCCTTCTCGCCCACACTCCCTCTGCCTCACACCACCCTATCATCCCCTCGCCCCCTCCGATGGGCCACACACGTTTCCCATTGTTTACTTCTCCGTGACCCCCTGCGGCCGCCGTCCACGCGGTCGTCGCTCCGCGACGGATCCTCCTCGGCGGTAGGGTAGAATCCTGGCATCAAACGACTTTTCGGCACGGCCTCGACCCCGAGCGAAGGGACCACCATGGACACCAACGGCTCCAGCATCACACGGCGCACGTTCATCAGGGGCGGCCTGGGTGCGGCCCTCTCGGCGGCGGGCGTCGGCCTCACGGCCTGTGGTGGTCCCTCCGACGCGGGGGGGACGGACGTGCCGAGCGACACGGGCGAGCCCAAGGTGCTGCGCTTCGGCGTCTCCAACCCCAAGGTCACCTTCGACACCCAGAAGACCTCCAACGACGTGGGCGTCTCCGAGGCAGTGGCCGAGGCCCTGGTGAACATGGACCCCGACACCAAGGAGATCTACCCCGTCCTCCTGACCACGCTGCCCAGCGTCTCGAGCGACGGGCTCACCTACAGCTTCACCCTGAAGGACGACGTCAAGTTCCACAACGGGGAGACCCTCAAGTCCAGCGACGTCAAGTACACGCTGACGCGCATGTTCCTGCCCGAGACCAAGGCCACCTCGATCGACTCCTTCGTCTACATCAAGGGCTCGCAGGACATCATCGACGGCGTGGCCACCGAGCTCTCGGGCGTCCAGGTGCAGGACGACACGCACTTCACCATCGAGCTGACCCAGCCCTACTCCACCTTCCTCGCCATGATGTCCGAGTTCTATGCGATCATCTACCCCGAGAAGGCCTGCACGGAGGCGGGCGAGGCCTGGGGCTCCGGCACCACCTTCATCGGCACCGGCCCGTTCAGGCTCGAGTCCAACGACGACAGCACCGAGGTGGTCCTCAAGGCCTTCGAGGACTACCACGAGGGCAGGGTCGACCTGGACGAGGTCGACTTCGTCTACATCGACGACGCCAACACGCGCATGCTCAGCTACAAGAACGCTGACATCGACCTGGCGTTCATCGACCGCAGCCTCATCAAGACCTATGCTGCGGACGACGACGTCAAGGATGACATCGTCTACTACGCCCCGGCGTCCACGCAGTTCGTGAACCTCAACCTCAAGGACGAGAAGCTCGCAGACGTTCGCGTGCGCCAGGCGCTCTCGCTCGCCATCAACCGCAGGGAGATCTGCGACACCGTGCTCTCCGGCGCCGCCGAACCCGCCAGCTGCTTCTGCCCCTCCTCGGAGTCAGGCCATGACGGCAGCTACGACGTGCTGGACTATGACGTCGAGAAGGCCAAGTCGCTGCTCGCCGAGGCCGGTGCCGATGGCCTTGCACTGAGCGCCCAGGTGCGCTCGCAGGACCAGGACCTCATGGTCGCCCTGCAGGACGCCTGGTCCAAGATCGGCGTCAGCTGCGACGTCCAGGTCATCGACAACGGCGTCTGGTCCGAGTCGCGCAAGAACGGCACGCTCCAGGTGACGCTGGTCACCTGGTCGACCCTCTGCTTCCAGGGCATCGAGCACATGGGCTCCTACTTCAGGAGCGACCGTGCGGCTGCCAAGAGCTCGTTCTACGAGAGCACCGTCTTCGACGCGCTCGTAGACGAGGCGCGCCAGACCACCGACGGCGACAGCGCCATCGCCAACCTCGCCAAGCAGGCCGACAAGCAGCTTGTCCGCATCGACTATGCCTGCCTGCCCGTCTGCTGGCCGCAGATGCCCTATGCCCTCAAGAGCGACTTCAAGGGCCTGCAGGTCCTGGTGAACCCCCTGTTCAGGAAGGTCACCAAGGCATAAGCCTCGCAAATACGACTGATTTCGCTGTCCCTGCCAGCAGTCCCATTCACTAGTGAGGACGGTTTGTTGGTGGGTGGCAACTTTCTGGTGGGAGGGCAACTTGCAACTCTACAGCCAGGCTATGCGACGCACAATGCGGGCCGTGCGAGTAACAGTGCGAGACTGGACGAAGGCACAGATACGGGAAGCACAGGGGTTGACTACCGTACAGGCCCCTGTTGCCAGAAGCAGGTGCATGTACTTCTTCAGATCTCTTGGCGTTCAGGCCTACGGTAGATATGCCGCACATCCGCTGCGAAGGGCAGAGTATCAGAAGTGAGTACTCAATCCCCTTTTGCAGTGCGTTGATAACCTAGTGCGCATCTATTTGTCTGGGCTGGGGTCCTGTTGGTAGTAGTCACGGCGTCTCAGCGTATTTGGGAAGGCCATTGCCCGATCGAGAGCCAGAGCCGCCTTCTGGAGTCTGTCTTCGGGTGGATTCATCATGAGCGAGAAAAGGTTGAGCCAACCTGCGAAGTTGGACCTGTTGAAGCCCGTGTGGGCATTAAGGAAGGGCCTCGAGAGAAGGCAGAGGCAATTTACCTTCCAAAGTGGGTTCTCGCGGTCGGGAAGCTTCTTGATGATGCGCGCATCGTAGGCCTCGCTTACAAGATTGAGCTTCCTTATGACAGCGCTATGGGCATTTCCCTTATCGTGAACGAGAGCAAGGCCCAAAGCAAGATTGGGGCAATGGGCATTGCAGGCACGCTCGCCACTCGGCTTTCCCTGTCCGGACACGCGAAGGGTCGATAGGCCCCCGTCTCGCTCTTCACGGGCGACCGCGATACAGGTGTTGCTCTTCGAGAAGCTGCCGGCACGCCTGCCCTTGAGGGCAGGGTCTTTCTGTGAGGCGGGCACGGGGTAGGACATCTCGTCTATCCGGGCACGGCCTGCGAGCACCACGGCGTCTTGTATGCCGTCGAGCGCGCAGAGGAGCTTGGCAAGCTGATAGGAAGGGGTAGTTGGAGACCTGCGATCACGGCGGGCTATACCGGAGAGGCTCTCAGAGGACATGAGGGCGAGCAGGAACTCAATCCATCCCTGAACAGGAAGCTTTCTGTCCTCGAAGATCGTCTTGGTGGCCGGCGTGAAGGTACGTCCGCACCCATTGCAGCGCCAGCGACGCACCCCTTGGCGGTCGTAGCCGAACATCACTATTCGCTCAGAGCCGCACCTCGGGCATGCGCTACGCTCGAAGGCATTGAAGAACATAGCTTCAGCCTCGCCGCCCTGTTGGTGCAGTCTCTCGTACTGCTCCCCCTGCCATCCCATCGTGAGTCTCTGGGCAGGTGTGAGTGACGACTCGTCTACACCATCCCAAGGCGTAGTGGACGGCGAGGGCGCATGCCATCCCTCATACATAGGTGGCAGTCCTTGCCGTGCTGGTCGGCGGCGACGCCAAGGACTACCACATCACGAGAGCGCCGCCGCCCACCAGCTACGCTCTCGTATGGTGGTCAAGCCCTCAAAGCAGATTCTAACCCCACGGCCTCTAAAGCAAGGAGGATATCAACGCACTGCAAAAGGGGATTGAGTACACACTTCCAAGAAATACATCTGGTACAGCAGTACGCACAGATATAGTGCAGGGGCCACCTAGGAGTAATCGCTGCGGCGACCCAGAGCTACGGTCGCCCACGCTCGGGCCCACATGCAATGCACTTGGAGCGGCACGCGGACGAAATCGTCTGCAAGATAACCAAGTGCCACGGCCTCAAAAAGAGACAAAACCGATGCGATGGATGGGATGACGCCGTCTCCGCCCTTGTGCCGCACCTAAATGCGCTCAGAGCACTAAAGAATATTCTCATCCGTAAGAAGAACATCGTTTCCGTCCCCTCGCGGGGATGAGGGTCAGAACACCATGGTAGTCAAAGACAGCATTACACCGAGTACCAAGTTTCCGTCCCCTCACGGGGATGAGGGTCAGAACACCTGGATGCTCACCGGCTGGCAGCGCCACGACGGCCAGTTTCCGTCCCCTCGCGGGGATGAGGGTCAGAACACCAGTCGATGCCTGGTGGGCATGCCCTGGAACATATGAGTTTCCGTCCCCTCGCGGGGATGAGGGTCAGAACACATGATCACAAAGGACGAGCGCCGCGCAATCGCGGAGAAGTTTCCGTCCCCTCGCGGGGATGAGGGTCAGAACACTCGTATAACGCGTTCGGCAATGACGCGCATAACGCGCGTTTCCGTCCCCTCGCGGGGATGAGGGTCAGAACACTGGAGATGACAAATGACGACGACCCAAATGTTCGCAAAAGTTTCCGTCCCCTCGCGGGGATGAGGGTCAGAACACATGGACGATATTCTTGCTAATGAGCATCAGGATATTAGTTTCCGTCCCCTCGCGGGGATGAGGGTCAGAACACTCGAGGAGACGCTCTACCGCAAGAGGAACGGCGAGTACTTGTTTCCGTCCCCTCGCGGGGATGAGGGTCAGAACACTAGTGACTATAACTGGGCGCGTTGGGATGGTATCCTTGCTAGTTTCCGTCCCCTCGCGGGGATGAGGGTCAGAACACATTATGGTGTATCTTGTACTTGGTTTTATTATGGTAGTTTCCGTCCCCTCGCGGGGATGAGGGTCAGAACACTAGACATGAAGAAAATCATACATGGCAGGAAGTACGAGTTTCCGTCCCCTCGCGGGGATGAGGGTCAGAACACTCGTATAACGCGTTCGGCAATGACGCGCATAACGCGCGTTTCCGTCCCCTCGCGGGGATGAGGGTCAGAACACCATACCAATCCGAGACGGCATCACCGTCCTGACAGGGAGTTTCCGTCCCCTCGCGGGGATGAGGGTCAGAACACTCGTCCTCGACACGATGTTCGATTACGCCGACTGCTGCAGTTTCCGTCCCCTCGCGGGGATGAGGGTCAGAACACAAGTGGCTCTGTCGGTAATTTTTACGAATTTGTCGATAGTTTCCGTCCCCTCGCGGGGATGAGGGTCAGAACACCGTCCGCGTCTTGGATGCCTTGTGCGGGGACACTGGTGTGGTTTCCGTCCCCTCGCGGGGATGAGGGTCAGAACACTCTTTGTAGGTAAGGGCAAAAGAGAAAAAGGAGACTCTAGTTTCCGTCCCCTCGCGGGGATGAGGGTCAGAACACGAGATGCGTTCTGGGCATATTGATCCTGAAAGTGGAGATGTTTCCGTCCCCTCGCGGGGATGAGGGTCAGAACACTTTAGTTATGAGTTCACGACCACGCCTGTTGCGGTTAGTTTCCGTCCCCTCGCGGGGATGAGGGTCAGAACACCCTAAGATGACATACGATGATGAGTTGACATGGGAGTTTCCGTCCCCTCGCGGGGATGAGGGTCAGAACACAATGATTCGCCTGAGGCGATTACCTTTAGTTATGAGTGTTTCCGTCCCCTCGCGGGGATGAGGGTCAGAACACGCCATTGACTTCCGTTGAGGAATGTGGTACTGACTCTGCAACTCATAACAGTGTGTGGAATCAATCACTATTCTCTCCAGACAATAATGGCAAGATGGCGATTAAAAGAAGATGCTGTCCTCCAACTTCTGCTCATTATACGCACCAAAGATTGTCGCCTCACAGTTGCTGGCAATTCGATATATCTGAACGCTGTCGCCCTCGTCATGGTATTTGTCTAAAACTATAATTTTCCCAATACCCCACTCAAGTTCTTTGAGCTGACGTCTTGTGAGATGTGCTTCAAATACCGATTTCTGGATACGTGTACCATAGCTCTTAAGTAGTTTGACGAGAGCCCGGTATCTCCTTGAGTCGGATATATCGTAAAGGACCAGGACGTAATACTTATCCTCAGATGGAGATGCACCGTGTGCCTTTGAGTGTTCCACACGCCGTAATGTGAGCTTCGAAACGCTCATTTCTCTAGCTTCCAAATATACGGCTGATATCTTGACGCATCACCATGTTCGATTGCGTCCACAACCATATCGAGCTTTATGTCAAGCATTGCTTGAAAGCCATAGGACCTATTGTCATCTGTAAAGTAGCTACGACCTCTTACTATCATGTCAGATAGCATTGCAGTCAACTTCCTAGAGGCATCTCGACTCATGTACACCGCACCAGCTCTATTGACATAGAAATCATCCTTATCCACCTCACCCGAGTTGGCAAAGTCCAAGACAGTCATGTCTATCAGTGGAGCCCGGTACTCCTCCATTAGGTCGGACGCAAGAGCCGCGTGTCCGAAGTGCAGCCTATGCATAAATGCAAAATACGGATGAAGCCCGTGACGCTCTACCGCGCCGACAACATCACGGTAAAGCAAACTGTATCCAAACGAAAGCATCGAGTTGAAGGGGTCTTTAGGTGGGCGAGAGCTTCTTCCCTTGAATCTCAGTTCGTCTACGACAAGCAGTCGCGAAAGACATTCAAAGTAATTCCTTGCGGCATTCCCTTCGTACCCTAACGCAGAGTTTACGGTATCTGCATACTCAAGACTTTTCAGCGAGTGATTCAGACCTTTAAGTTCAACTTCGCTGAAGTCATACGTCCCCGATGCAGATTCTAAGAGACATATACTGTTCTTAATCTTCGCACTGATGATTCTCTTAGACCACTCTAGGCAGAACCCCTGGTTGTCGGTCAGATACATCTGTCTCTTCTGCCTGGATGGGTCTATTGCTTGATTGGAACTTACGCTGCCAAAGTAATGGCCATCATTCGAGTAATAGTCAATCTGTATATTGCTCTCGATGCACTTTCGGATGAGTTGCGTAGTCAGCTGCGCCATCCCAAAAACAGCAATCCCCTCAATTTGGTGGAGCGGAATATGAGCTACGGTTCCATCGGCTTTTCTAACGGTAATCTGGCCATCCGAGAACCCCAGTCTCAGGTCGCTTTCCGTAAGATACAGGTATGCCATCATCTACCCCCTACAACAGTCTTCTGGAGCAGTTCGCAGATAGCCTTATTGATACGGTCATATAAACACGGCTTTATCCCATTGAGACTAAGGAGGCAATCAAGGGCATCGGAGATGGACATCTCCCCTTTTCCTTCGATTTCCTTCTTGCTCACAGGAACGAGCGTATGTGCAAAAAAGTTTCGTGTGCCATGTTCAAATTTGTAGAGCATATGAGTCTTCTTGGTAATCTCGTCCTCACTACAGAACTTATCAATGAGCTTATCGAGCATCGTGTTGTTCAGGTAACATCCCTTGCCGCAGCCGATAATGCCCTTTAGCTTTGCATCAGCCCTAATCAAGGCCACATCCAACTCATAGTTTCCCTGGCTAGAACCGGACTTGAGATATCTTTTGTCCGCAAGGTTTCTTCTCAAGCATTTCAACATGGTCTCCGTTACAGCCGGTGTAAGTGCCCGCATGAAATCACCCCATCGGCACTCCTTGCAGAGAACCTCTAGAACAGACACGTATTCCGCCAGCCGATCATTGGTATTGAAGGCTAATTCGCTCTTGGCAAAGACTTTGGAGGCCTTCTGACCTCTCAGGGCGAACCTATCCGCAGTCGCCTCAATCATCTCCTTTGCCTCAGGGGAGATGAGGCGTGACTGTTTCGCCAAGCTGTCAGCAGCACGATAGTTGCATGCATTCACGAATCCACGTACGTTCTCCAGAAGGAGCTTTTCTCTAAAGTTCGGTGATGCAACGGTCACCGCGCGACATGCCATACCCTCTTCATTGTCTGGATTAATTTCCCAGAGGGTCTCCAAGTCGTACACACTGGGATCTTCCCGGTCACCCTCTTGATTGACTCCGCCACGAGGAGTCTTCACCTGCATCAGTTCTATATCCTGCTGACCAAACGCGCCCAGTGCAACGAGCGCCTCCGCCATTGCGGGGGTGCCGGAGGACGTATTCACAAGGATTTTGTCTATGCCAGCAACTTTGGCAAGTTCCCTCAGAGAATTCTCAAACTCAGGGATGAAGATATCGAACTTAAAGACATCATTGGTCGGCGACTCAATGGTCCTTATCTCGGGATTCCATCCATCGTCCAGCGAATCGCGGAGAAGTCCAATGGCTCTCGTAAATCTGTGATCAGCGCACTCGTATTCACGCATCTTGGGAGAAAAGAACAGCGTTATTATGTCCGGCCTAAAATACCTGGCCAGATGCAGCATCGGACCGTCACCGATTATGGTAAGGGGGTCAGCCGTACCTACAGGCGAAAAGAGCGCCTTCATGTCAGCTCCTCAAATCGAATCTGGCACTTTCCCATCTCGTACAGCGAGGCACCAATCTTTCCCATCTTCAGGGTATGGGGTGACACGCCAAGCTCTGAATCCCGCCAATGACGATGATCCTGTTTCGCCTTCTCCAGGTGTCCATTCCTATATAAAGCTCGCATGTTGTGAGGCTTGAAGCCAGCCCCAAGCACGTTATAACGGAGTTCGGCATGCATGCTAGACGCAATTCTGGTCGGAAACTGCTTGTAAAGGATGTGCG
>ERZ773006.175-NODE-175-length-36463-cov-18.8434_pt1 | contig 36463 bp, 49 predicted proteins | sample MGYA00580843_ERZ773006 | MGnify/ENA primary metagenome ERZ773006 (study PRJEB29015, sample SAMEA2738011) | human oral metagenome | biome: human oral; feature: human-associated habitat; material: dental | place: China | collected 2052 ...
GACGTTGAAGTCCCTTTTGAATGAGACTCAAATCTTGGTTGTTTTTGTCTCCGATATTCTGCACACCGACCACTGCTTCTTTTAAGTCGCCGATTTCCTCAGATAAAACTTGTATCTTTTTATCTGTTTCTTTGCTATTTTGAGTTCCACGAAAACTAAAATAGCTGGGAATAATGACGACTAAAACTGGTGTCAGCTTATCTACAAATGCTAGTAAATCCACATTCTATCGCTCCTATTTCTCTTTTTTTCCAGATTCTAACTCCTGAATAATCGCATCTTCTACTTCGTAGATTTTATTTTGAAATTCAGCTTCTTGCTTGCGAATTTCGCGACGATTAGCAGCGTATAATTCTGCGTTATTTATCCACTCGCTGATAGTGGAGATGCCCTTTTCGTTAATATCAGCTGTAATTGATTTGACGACAGTATCATCAATTTTGATATTGCCTACAAGTTTAGTTGTCTTGATAATTTCTAATGTCATGATTATTCTCCTTCTTCTGTTTCTGCTGGTTGTGTTTCTTCAAGCAGGGCTTCCAGCTCATCCACTCGTGCTTGTAGTTTGGCTTTTTCCTGAACCAATCTTTGGCTGGATTGCTCAGCTTCAGTCAGCTGGATAGCCAATAAGTGCTTTGTCGTTGACTCGTTTGTCAACTGCGTTGTTAGTTCATCGATAGTTAAGCGTAAAGCTTGATTGAGTTGTTCTGTGTTCATAAAATTCCTTTCTCCGTTATAACCGTCCGACAGACGAACGAGTATCCCACCAAGCGGGTGTGCCTTCTCCGTTTTGAGCGCGATAATCATAAAGTGCACCAATACTATTTGATAATCGTCGTAAAACATTGTGTAGCGAAGTATAATATCCGCTATTATCCAAAAATAGCCAGACGTCACCAACATTTATGGTAGACTCTCGTCTATCCTGCTCTCTTCTTGGACGAATTTGTAATTTTCCTGTAGTGGATACTACCCAACCATCGGCATTTTCATATGCTGAACTAGCAAGTCTAACAGTATCGCCCACGACGTCAACTGAATCATTACCGTTCCCGTTCCAAGCGCGTATTCCAACAAATCCGCCATCGTCGGAGCTCTCTGTTCCGTAACGGTTTGAACCAATAACTGTTACTCCTGCTGTTGTGCCCCCTTCAACATTTCCTGTTGCAAATTTGATAAATTGTGTAGGATAGCCACTTAAAAACCGCTTCATGGCCGCTTGGTCTGTGTAGTAATGAATTTGACCATTATTTAAATCAATATGCATATTACCATTGATAGCTGCAAGAGTACCACCAACGATTTTAGACGCAGACATTGTGACCGATTGAACGGATGTAATAAAGGCATCTTTAGAAAACAGTTGTCTTAAATAAGCATAATTCGCTGATAGTTTATTAAAAAACGCTTGATCAACTACCAGCTTATCCGCTGTCACAGCTCCTGAAGCGAGTATTTGCGTAGTGACAGAGCCAGATTCAAAGTTTGCGGTTTTTAGCTTATCAATCATAGCGGATTTAATGACTGCGTTATCAATCAAGGTCTGGCCTGTAATGTGCGTCAGTCGTCCATCTAGTCGATTGACACCATTCGCACCCAGATTTAAGCCGGAAATCAAATCGCCAGCAGAATTGATATTCTTCACTGCCCACGAGCCTGCGAGTTGAGTCTGTACGGTTTTTAAGCCTTCGTTTTTTGAAACCTCAACCTGAAACAGTGAGTTACTCATCACCATTTTAGAAACCTTACTTACAACATCACTTTCAGACGAACCAATAATTCGCTCATAGAGTTTTGTTGTCTCTTGTACTTTTTGAAAATCAGTTTGATTGGCTTTGTTGTTGAGTTGGCTCGTAATTGTCGCAAAACGACCGTCTACGCCTTGCTTGTACTCTGCGAGCTTGGTGTCGGTGTCTTCTGGTGCTTCTGAATAATCTTCAAATGTCGAGCTGATATACAACATAGCATTTTCAATCAATACCTCTGTTCCTGCAGGAAAATGATTTGAAAAACGAATAAATACATTAGTCGCATAGTAATCTTTCTCCGCACCGCTCAAACTTAAGATAAATTCAAAGTGCTGTCTTTCAGTCGTACCTCCCGCAAAATTCAAATCACGATAAGCGTACCACGGTGTTGCCGCAAAATGCACATCGGCATGAATTGGCTTTGGAAGGGCTGTCTTGAAAGTGACATCGAAACTAATTCTGACTTTATCTTTTTCAAATCGTTTAGGGTTCTTCCAGAAGTCGTCAGCGATGTAAAAGCGATAGTCTTGAATTTCTTGCGTGGTAATTTGATAAATGTCTTTTTTGGCATTCTTAAAATAATTCCTGCCTCCTGTCCGCAACTCCTCAAACCGCTGATTGATGCCTTTGACATCTTCTGTATACTGACTTTTAGCCACATAATTTTGAGCTACTGCGCTTCGTTCAGCTGCAATCTGCTTAGCCGTCTCTTCTCTGCTGTATTTTTCCAGCTCCTCCTTGCGCTTACCATTATTCGCCACATAGGACTTGACAGCTACCATGTCCGTTTTCAGACCTTCTGCAGTTTTTTCTAACGTGGTTTTAGCTACAGTTATTTGCTCATCAACATCTTCTGGTGCTGGGCTCCAATCAGTTGCGATTGTCCCTTTTTCGACCTTGATCTCACTAATCCAGACGTGCGCAGACTGTCCATCGCTTGACCCCATGTTGTCAAACCGAATTGAAAAGCCGTCATAATTGCCACTATTAAACTGTACGACTACTCTTTGTGCTCCCGCACTGGGTAGTCGCTTATTATAAACCCATAGCGCTTCTTTCCAATTTGGGTCTGTGTTAGATAACAGACCAACCAGCACACGAAAATTAGATACATTCAAACTCATAAATCCGACAAACGATAACGTGTAAGTTGTGTTCTTTTCGAGTTTGTTAAACACTATGTTTTGGATATATGCGATATTCGGTTCGCTCGTGTCAATCACAAACATTGGCTCTTTGCCATTCTTATAAAATCCATGTGTGCGATTAGTAGACCACTTGCCTGTTGTCCCGCCCCAATAACTATCATTACCAAGGTTAATAGCACCATTTCGGACAAGGTTTGTTCCGCCCACACTAATCTGGCTTATCTCCTCCCGAATCCCGTCTGCCGTCTGTTTGACTTCCGACTTGCTGGCTTTGTCAGCAAGCTGGCCAGTTATCCGAGAGAGATTTTGCTCGTTGGATTGTTCATAGGTCGTCTGTTGCGTGCGGATAGCGCCGACGTCTTTTTTGACTTGCTCAATCTGAGAATTAACTTGAGATTGAGATTGTGTAGCGGTCTGTTTAACTTTATTTAAGTCATCACGCACTTGTGTGGCAAGATTCTGTGCTTGCTTAGCTAAGTCGCTAGATGCACTAGCTTTTGCAAGAGTTTCTTTGTATTGTTTGTCTTGTTCCGCTCTATTTGCAATTACAAGCTGGTTGACTTCTTGCACCTTGCTAGTTACTGCTTGATTGAGTCTATCAGCATAAGCTTGACTTTCATTCTTTGCTTTATCAATTCCAGCTTTTACTTCGCCTTTGAACTTCTCAGTTTGTTTATTAAATTCAGATTCTGCATATTCCAATTGTTGCTGGACTTCGGCTGCCATATCTGTATTGGCTTGCTCGATTCTTTTAGCATAGAAGCCGCCATAAGAATACTGAGCGTCATTTCCCGCCTTGCTGTCAGCACTAATGCGTGCAGACAAGCCACCTTGAAATTTAAACGATTGATTCAACACAGGAACTTTAAACGTTTCGTTTTTGTTCGTCTTAATCGTTACCCACTGACCAACTTGTAACTTTAAGTGCCCCTGATAATTTAAGTTGAACGGATAAAACTTAAGGTTTTTCAAATCATCGTACAAAGCGTCCAAGAGATTCTGGTTCATGAAACTATTCTCTAATTCTAGAGAGCGACCTGTTCGCAAGCCAACCGTTAAGACTTCTTTATCTTTAACCTTACAAGTAATACCTGCAATTTGATACTCAATTTCACTTTTGGTCAAGCCGTGTAAAAAGTAGCTATCTGCTGTAATCGTAATATTTGATTCAGTCAGTCCTCGGATTTCAAGTTTACCATCACGATTAAAGAAAGCAGAAAAGCCAAGCAATTGAACTGCCTGACTTAACACTTCCCTGTATGTAATATCTTTTTTATCCGGCTTCTTTTGAATGTGGTGTTGAATAGCACGCAGACCGAGATTATCCGTTTGCAACGTGACGTCCGTTTTAGCACATATCTCACGAATAACATCCCGAATTTGTGCTGGATAAGACAAACCTGTTTCAAACGGTTTGTTAAATTTAAACATACCATCCATTAGGTCTAATGTGGTTAGATTTCGGTTTCTATCAATTTCAATGTCATTGATAAAATACTCGCCCATTTTGACCCATTCATAAGTATTACCAACCAATAAGCCTATTTCTGGATAAACCTTATCCAGCTTCTTGAAAGTGGTAATAATTGATGTAAAAGTGACTTTTGCACTACCAGCACAAGTCCCGCCAGGCTTAAACGTATCACCTTTGATGTAGCCATAATCAAACGACGCTTCTTTAATATCGTTTGATTGATATTTTCCTACTCTGATAGCAAAAGTTCGGTCTCTTGCTAACATTGCTTGTTCAAACGTTACTATAATTATCACCTTACCTTTCTACTAGACTAAATTTTAAACCATTCCAAGGCTTAAATTTATTGGTGAATGTATAAGCTGGAGCCGTTCTGTCGCCAACGTAAAACGTGCCGGAAGTTTGACCCTTAATAGGGTCTGGATAAGCGACTGTAAAAAACACATCTGAAATCGCATTTAATATTTGAGATATTTCTTCTTGTGTTAGCTGCCCCCACTCACACTCTAGTTTACGTTTGGTGGTAATACGGTCGCGTACCATATCACCATTAGCATTCCGACCAGTCTCTCCGTCTACGTCTTGAATACCTACTTGAAAAGATTTAGGAGTCACAACAGCGACTCCATTTAATAATAGATTACTCATTATGCCCCCTAAATATTAAGCAGGACTTGCCCTGCTCGTTCTTGTTCTTTATTGATTTCTTGGATAGCTATACGTCCAAATTCGTGTCCGCCAATTATAAAGACAATGTCACCATTACCGCTAAATCCTTGATTTTGTGGTAAGCTATCACCTAACGCGTTTACAACTGCGCTACCGACAACGCGACCCATTGTTTGCAAGAATCCGGTGTTTTCCAACGGAACGACTGCTTCTTTACCGGCTTCACCAATCATGGCAACTGTTGGGCTATCCACGATCCCACCACGAGCTAAGCGTGGTAGGTAAACGCCACCTATGTAACCAATTGACACACCAGGAAGTTGATTGATAATTCCGATTACATCATTTATCATGTCAATAAAGCCATTTACGATATTTTCAATCGTTCCAAGCACAGCATTAACTGCTCCACGGAATGCGCCACCTACTGCGCTGCCGACCATTTGACCAGCATTGACAAAGATGTTTTGTACTGTATTCCAAACACCACTAAAGAACGAACCAATTGAGCTAAAGGCGTTTTGGACTGCATAAAAAGCTTGTCTAAAGATATTTCCAAACCAATTGGCTACGTTGCTCAAAGCAGAAGTCACATCAGACCACTGTTGACCAAACCATGAACCAAGACCAGAAAAAACGTTCGTCAAGCCGTTCCACGCTTGTTGGAATTTCTGCGTGAACCAAGTTCCAACAGATTGCAAAGCGTTTTTGATGTCGTTGTATCGTTCAGAGAACCACTGACCAATATTAGAAAATGCGTTGACTATGCCGTTATAAGCACTTTTGAATTTTTCGGAGAACCAATCAGCAATAGGACCGAAAAGACCGTGAAGTATTTCAAGCACACCTTGCCAAGCCAAATCCCAGTCGCCTGTAAATACACCAACTATAAAATCGATAACACCTCTTAGAATCTCGAAAAGTTGGCCTATGATATCAAAAATAAGACCTAGAGTATTTAAAAAATCATCACCTAATTTTTCAATGATTGGTGCAAGGATGGGCCATACATTAGCTGCTATCCATTCGAAAAGAGGTTGCAGGACTTTATCCCATAATTTTTTAAAAGCGTCATACATTCCGCCTAAGGATTCGCCAATTTTATCAATAGCTGGTTTGATGTGCTCATCATAAACCTTCTTAAACCCGTCCCCAAATTGTTTTATAATTGGATTGATATTACTGTTAAATCCGTCAATAAAAATTCCAACTATCTTAGATAGCCCCTCAGACACATCATCGTATACAGGACGAACATGTTCACGATAAACCCTCGTCCACATATCGCCAAAATCATTTATAGCACGTTCTATTGTTTCAAATACAGGGGCGATATTATTAAATGTTGCCTTTAATGTTTTGGCTAATTTGGGTGCATTATCAGTTATGATTTTTTCAAAACCTTTGAACCAATCACGAGCTAGATTACTACCCAATTCAACGATAGTAGAACCAGCGCTTAAAACAGTTGATACTATAGCACTCCCAATTCGAATTGCACCGATAGAAGTCATTACATCATAGAATGCATTAGAAAGTGATTGAGCAATATTTCCGATAGATTGAGCTATCTCTCCTATATTGGTAAATAAAGCTACTAGCGCTTGTTTTATGCGTCCTTTTTGACGTTCTAAGCCATTTGCGATAGATTCCGCAACAAATACTCCAATAGCCACTCCGACAGTCGCTATAGAGCCTACTACTTGTCCTAAGGCGTAAGCTATCCGCTGTGTCATTAGATTAAAAGCATTTACGACTTGTGGATCAGTTGCAATTTCAGTTAACGTCTTCTTGATTCTATTAAGTGCTTTCTGAATTCGTTCCAGTCCTTCGGCTCGAAAAGCTGCGTTAAATCCCGCAGTAAATAAAGACAAGAGACCTTTTAGCTTGTCACCCCAGCCATCAAATATAGACTTAAAGTTATTATTCATATCTTCAAGTCCAATTTCAGGAAGGATGTCTTTAAAGCCACCGCCGCCTTTATCTTTTCCTTTTTTACCTTTACCACCTTTTGGGCTTTTAGCATCTGAATCAGAATCATCGTTCTTTTTCAAAGCGTTGATTTCATCAAATCCAGCTAGACCTAAAAGTTCTTTAACGGCTTTCTTAGCTGATTTAGCAGTATCATCTAGATTGTCGGCTAATCCGCCAGAAGCGTCATCTGCATCTCCTAGAGCGTCTGCAACATCTCCTGCACCGCCTGCTAAATCTTTCATGCCTTTATTTGCGCTACCAATAGCACCATCTTTTACAGTTGCTTTTTTGTTAAACATCAAACCGACAAACTCAGCGAGTTTAGCAGTGACATTTTTCAATGCCATAGCTAAAGAATTCAGAACTGGCATAACAGCATTTAGAATTGGCAAGAATGAATTACCGATATTGAGTGCTGCATCTTTCAACAACGACTTAAATAGATTAACCCGACCATTCACGGTAGATGCTAAAGTGTCACCATATTTTTGGGTAGCTTGTTCCAAAATCGCCATTAGTCGGATTTGTTGCTGTGTCAAGAAATCCAATTGATCCCAAGATTTCCCATCAGAAAATTTCTTAAAAGCGTTTGTGGATTGAATCATGGACACACCAACTTGAATCCCTAAATCTTCAATCGCTTCAGTATTCCCCAACAAACCAGACCGAATCCGTTCCATAACATCTGTCATTGTTCGGCCGGTTCCTTCAGCAACTACTGCGGATGTTTGCAGCATTTTACCAGTATAAGCGCTTAATTTATCACTGTCTTTAATAAACGTACTAAATAGATTCGAGTAGACGCCTGCATATTTAGTTGCTTCTCCAACGCTCATATTCATAGCGTTAGCATTATCATTTATCCATTTCAAGAAAGATTGTGAGCTTTCGCCCATTTGACGCTTAATCTGGTTTATTGCCGCCGAAACTTCCAGTGCCATTTGCGTTGAATACATGCCTAAATCAAGCAACTTTTTACCCAAAACTGCAAATCCTGCAAAAGCAGCTAATTTGCTAAATGTGCTTTTGATACTAGAAGTCTGTTTCTGTACGGCACTGGTCGCTTTTCGAGTTTGCTCTGCTGCTTCTTGCATTTTCTTTTTAAACGGCGCAATTTCAGCATCAATGACGACCTTCAACTCTTCAAGAGTCATGCTCATAGTTTTCCTCCTTTCTCATTCGGTTAAATCGTTCTGCAAATGCTCTCATTTGTTCTTTGTGCAATAAAGCTTCCTGTCTCTTGCGTTGTTCTTCTATCTGTTTTTTTTCTTTTTCAAAAAGTTCTGGGGCATACTCCCAAACATCTAAAAGCTTTGCTTCGTTTGACAATAATAAACTAACGTGATTCGCGATCATTTGCGATAAACGATAATTTTCAAGTGTTTTATCTTTCTTTTTTTGGAAATAGACACGGTTAAAACTATTGATTAAATCAAGTATTTCAGCCATTGTATATTCCCAAAAATCAAAAGGGCTGCCTCCGATGTCTAAAAACAAAGAATACAGCCCATCTACATATTTCGCGACAGAAAGAGGTTCAGAAGCACCTACTTGACTGTTTTCATAGTCGTTTTGCTTTTCTTCCCTTTTTTCTGTTTTGGCATAAAACCCGAATTTTCAAACAGAGGAATGATAACATCTGTCAAAAGTGAAGTCTGGTCCCCACCGTTATCCACATACTCGTCATTCAAATCATAAACATCATCAAGTGACATTCCATGTTCGAACTGTTGCAATGCTCCGTGAATCACTACAAGCATTACTTTTAGTGGCGGCAAAGGAAAATCTTCATCTTTTTGCGGCATAAAGACCTTTAATAAATTCACGCCCAATTTTTCTTCAACAGCCACGGCTTGACGAGTAGTCAAGCGTAGTTTCAATTCTTTTTCTCCAATTTGCCAAATTGTATATGGTAATGTCATTCAATTAACCTCCGAGTCCATCAGTAAATTTAAAATCAGACTGTAAAGCAATCTTCAATGTGAATTCAATAACACCATTGACACCGCCGCCACCAAGCTTGATGGATGGCTGCCCGCTAAATTCTACAGTCGTACCATCTGGATAAGTTTGTTTCCATTCAAGGACTTTCTTATCATCAGCATGTTTACGCAAAACACGATAGGATGATGTAGCTGTCTTATTTTCATAAGCACACTTGTATTCCAATTCGCCCGGATCACCAATACCAAATTCGTATTTTTTAACCTTATCTGCCAGCGTAGTATTTTCTACTTTTTCAGGGTCGACTCCCATTTCTGGTACTTCTTTAAGTTCTGGGATAGTGGTAAAGCTACCAGCAGATTCTTTAAATTCTAGCTTAATTCCATTTGCTAACATATTTTTTATCCTTCCATTCTCTGTCTAAAAACCAATTCAGAGTTTAAGTCAACAATTCCTTCAAATCTCATCGTCTTATGTCGTAAATGACTTGGATCTGGTACGTCAAGCGAACTTGTACGCATAAGACCCAAATTAGAAAAGATTTCATCAATTTTAATCGCTAAAGTACTAGTTGAGTCATTGTTGAAAATATCGACTTTATATCTGACATTTGATTTCTGCTCTTTGTCACCGTAGATTTCGTACGGCTTATTTTCTTCTTCCAAAAAAATAACGACTGGGAAGTTTTCCCAATCGTCTGGATAGGTATCGGTTACGTTCTCCGCAACCTTTTCCAATTCTTTGTAAATAATAGGCTTAATATTTATCATCTTGCAAGTTCCTCAATCTTTTTATTCACATAATTGGCAACGATTTTCTGCACTTTTTTCTCATTGTCTTTCAACGCAGGATAAAGATACGGCTGCGCTGGCTGGCCATAAATTTTATAAAACTCTCCTCGTTTTGCGAAATGGTACGGGGCTACATCAATCTGGCTCTCGTGGACGTACCATGGAGTAGAGCGGTAAGAAACATTTATTTCAGGAGAAATACCTGAATGATTGGCAGCTCCTTTCGGACCTGTTCCAAATTCAACGTATATCCCATGCTCTACACCAACAAACACTTCACCAACTGCTATATTACCTTCTAGTTTAGCACGAGTCTTAATACTCTGTCGAAGTTCTCCAGTATTAGCAGGGGCACGAAGTTTAGCTTCTGCTTGGACAAATTTAGCCCCCTGATGAACTGCAGTAAGTACCATTTGAGAAGCGTGTTGTCCACCTAATCGCTGAAATTTACGGATTAGTTCATTAGCTCCTTGCATTTCGTATCTGTTCCAATTCTAAAACTTTGTGTTCAGAATAAGTCTTAATAGAAATAACCCGGTGTGTTACTTGGTTAGGGTTATCAATGCACAAACCGTCTTTTTCAGCAATTTCTGTTGATTTCTCAACGTTAGCATTCAAGATGTAGTTCAAACGTTCACCGTAGAGTTCAGCTTGCAGGCTGCCACTTGCTGGCCATACCTCCGCTTTGATTTCGACAACTTTATCACTATATCCCTCACGTTTTATTCCTTCGTCCGTTTTCACGACCTGGAATTTACGGAGATTGTATGATTTTAGTCTATTCTTTTTCAAACGCACGGCCACTCACCCTCGCTAATCTATGATTTCGAATGCTTGCCAATAAATGCGAAGAAATACCGTCTACATACGAAACAGATATACCACCTTCGCTACGAGCTTGTTCTCCTTCGCTACCTTGATGATTTAACAACTCAAGAACCAGTTCAGGCACTAACCGCTCTAAAGCTGGTGTTATTTTATTCCGATTGGTCTCTGTCAAAATGATATTTTCAGCCCTTAAAAGCAAAGGCGAGAGGATTTCATCATCACTCTCACCCGTCAATTTTCTTAGTTCTTCAAGTTCCATTCAAGACCTCCTATTTTGCAGGAGTTTCCTTATTTTTAGGCTCTTTCACGATTGCAACAATGTCATCTACATCAACGCCTTGCTTTGCTAAGTTTTGAGTAAATTCATCATAACGCACTTGTGTCATTTCGATTACTTCACCCGCTTGTCGCAAGATATTGTCTTGCCAATCGTAAAATGCCTTTTTGACTTGTAATTTAAGCATAGGCAACTACCTATTTCTTTTCTTTCCAATTGGTAGTGTCGCTTTCAGGTTTTGCGGCAGAAGCAGAAATATCTTTAATCGCTTCATAAACCTTGCCGTCAGATTGTACTTGATCACCAGCTAAGTAATCAGTACCCGTCTTCCATTCTTTAGCTCGAATGATGACTTTACCTTGTGCAGATGATTTGGCTGCAGGTTTGTTGTCAGCAATTGTAATGATGTATTTTTGGAAATGTTCAAGCACATAGGCACCAGTGTAAAGCAATTGCTCAACCAATTCACCGAAACGACCAGGGATATTGTCGTTGTATTTTGTATCGTCTACTTGCAATGGTGATGTTACTACACCGGGAGCAGAAGCTAAAGCATTTACGCCTGGCAAGAATTTTGATGGAACTTTATAAACTGTGAAGTCATCGAGTTCTCCGACATACCCTTTGCTAAGAACTCGTTTATCTGCGTCCCCTTGTGGCAAACGAACAATTTCGGATTTAACTGCTTTGTAAAATGCAGGTGTTACAAATAACAAACGGTCTTTTATGATTCCCAACTCATCTAATTTCTCAGATACATCAAGAACTGCATTGTATGCATTATTTTCACCCTTTGTTTTTCCCATAGTTACATTGTCACTAACGTTGCCCAGAGCTGCACCAAAACGAAGCTCATCCAAATAAGGAGCGACAACTTCTGCAGCTTGACGAGCAATGACGTAGTCAATATTAACTTGACCGTTCGAGTCACGTTCATCTAATTTGTCAACGAAACGTCCCCAATATTTTTCTTCGTCAAGGGTATAAACCTTTTCTTCCACTTCAACATGGTCGAACTCATTATCTTTATTACGACGATAGTCTTTCAAAGGAGTAGTATTTCCTTTAGCAACCGTAAACGAACGTCCGTTCATTTCCACTGCTTCGTTAGAAAGTACTAACGGTGCAGAATAAGAGTTTACAGCAAGGACATCTTCAATAATTCCAAGATGACGTTTGCGAGATTCTGCTGTATTTAAATTTTCAAAAGCCATATAATTTTACCTCATTTTATTGTTTATTTTAAAAAATCCTTTTTCCATTTAGGAATTTCATCTGCGCCTTGTGTTGCGCTTTTCATCGGCGCACCACCTTTCAAACGCTCTGACACACCCTTCTGAACCGCTTCTGACCATGCCTTTTGAACAGTATTAATTGATTCAGTCACGCTGTCAGCACTTGATAAATCAACTACAGCTACTAACTCAACTGGTAAGTCACGTTCACTTAGCATTGATTTAGCTTCTGCTGTTAATTCTTTTCGAGCAATTTCAGCTTCGCGATCAGCTAATTCTTGCTCACGTTTCTTCAGTTGATAATCTTTCTTCTCATCAGCGTTCATTTTGGCAAGTTTTTTAGCTTCATTTTGTTCTTTCTCTTGCTTGGCTTGCCATTTGGCATATTTCTTGCTGATGATTTCATCAACTTCTGCGTCTGTATACTTCTTTTCATCTTTGTGTTGCTCTTTCGGTGTTTCAGTTTCTGCAGGTTCCTGATTACCATTTTCGACAACATCTGATGAATCTTCGCCTTCTTCGGCAAATAACTGTAAGTTTCTCAAATTCATTGGAATACGAGAAAACATTCCCTTTTGTTCGTTCATTGCGAACCTCCTATATTTTATAGACTATCCCTAGTCTTTGTTTTCCTTAGCTTTTAAAGTCTTCAAAGCTTGGACAAAAGAAAAGGCCGTATTACTACGACTTAAGGCTATAATGTTATTTTTTCGATTTCTGCACGAAGCTCTAAACAATATAAATATTGTCCCATCGCCGCCTTTTGTTGTTTTAACAAATCTAACGGACAATTCGGTTCAAATTCAAGTGTTCCGGCTTCATACTTCACAACCATTTTGTGCAATTTTGTATATTTATCTTTAAGCGTGTGATATTCATCTACAAATCGCTTCTTCCAATCTTCCATTTTTTATTCCTCCAAAATATAAAATAACCGCATCGAATCCGAAACGTTTTATAGCGTTTTACAGTGATTTATAGCAGTCTATTCCTGCTAGTCAAGATATCGGAGCACCTCCTAATCTTTGATAACCCTATTGGAAACTTTAGCGTACACATCTACATAAGTTTCTGCCTTATCGCCATTGTGGGTAACTTCTGCATAATCACCACACTTGTCGCTTGACAAAATTGCATTAGTGCTTACAAGTGCTTTCCAGTTTTGCAAAGTTTTACTAAACCAAACTACAAAGCAGTCTTCTGCTTTGATTTCACGGCCTGATAAGCGTGAAAATTCTTGTGATGCCAATTGTTTTGCTTTTTCTAACATTTTTATTCCTCCGTTTTTTCGTATGTTTTTGTAAAAATATCTGGTTTGCATGGATAAAATTCACCAGCTACACCTTTAATAATGTAGTCGCCAATTTCAGTTCTCATATTCCCCTCCAATGTTTCAATAACAGGTTCTCTAAGGTCGTTGAAAAACATCTTATGACCTACAAATCTACTAACTTCAAATTCATTTTCACCAGTCCACCTTATAGCTTCAATTTCTACTGGTTTCTTTCGGTATTTCATTTTCTTGTTCCTTTCTTTATTCCCTTAATCATTTCGCTAATTAGTGATACGATAACAAAAATTAACAATAAAAAAAGCAACCACCCAATAGCAATCGCCACCCAATTCCATATAAACATGTTTTACTCCTTTCTTTAAGTATAAGAAAAGCACCTAGATTATTCTAAGTGCGTAAAAATAATTAGGTCTATACAATTCAACCAATTCCATTAGAGTTAAATAGTAATTCAATTTCAAAAGAAAGCGGATTATCATTATCTGAATTATTTTTTATATAATTTAAAATTTTACTACTTTCTTCTTCGCTTATAAAATTCAGCATTTTTTTGTTTAATGTAATCCATCCTTGCTCATCCCTGTAATTTTTGCAAAGATTCCATACAGTTTGATACATACTTCCTGCTTCTTCATAGTTCAAATCCCAATCTGGTATAACATTAGAAAAAGCATCTATTATCAATCCCACTGAACACTTAATCATTTTTAATCACCAGCTTCCCACGATTGAATATGCTAATAATAGAATCATCATTCGAAATAACTCCATCATGTCCCGTCAAAGCCGCTAATATCTCTATGTTTTTATCCATACCCTTACCTGAATAAATAAGATTATAGACTTTTTCGAGACCAGCTTCCCGAATTTGATCAATATTCGCTACTCTACTTGTAAAATCTTGCGCAGTCCCAATATACATCAAATTCGCTTCTTTTGGTAAATATGCTTCAATAATAGCACCGCCTGCGCCTTTCTGCGAATAAACTTCAGCTAAACGTTTTTCAGTCCCAAAATAAATGCCTCGGCCAAACGCAGAACGATTAGCACCTGAAATATCTAGAGCTCCACTTCGGAATCGTCTTTTAAACTCAGCTCCAGTTATGCCGATTTCATCCGCATTTGTAACTCCACGATAAAGGGCTTTCATGCCCTCTGTATTATTTTTTATTACAGGAGTTTTATCAAAACCACGTTCAGAAAATAAAAATTTAACAAATTTAGCTTTATTATCATCATATCGATTACTAACATCTATGAATTTACTATCATACAAATCTATACCTGTTTTGGCTTTAAAACGCTCTGCTGCTTTATTTGCAGAATGAAGAACCGTTTTCAAGTTTTCAAACGTATGATTATCATAATTATTTAAATCAATATTATTATACAGCTTCTGATGGCCTTTTGCAACGTATTTCTCGTGCCAATCATCATAACTCATGTCTGCTGGCACAAGCATTGTCTTGCCGGTTTCAGGGTCACGCGCACGACGTTCTAAATTACTTAAATCCACATCGTCAAAATGCGCGACAGTTGTCGATCGACACCAAGGATGTAATGGTGGATAATTGACACCCGTTTTGCGTTCCGAAACCTTATAGACTTTATTATCGTGTTCACGACAAATTGCCGATGTACGTTTATCTAAGACTGCGATAAAACGATAATATTCAATGTCAGCTTCTTCATAGCTTAGAGCTTCCATTTCATTATGGAAAAAAGCTGATTCTGTTCGAACCAATCTACGCGCATTATTCCGACCAGTATTAAACCGCTCTGAAATGAGATTGATCACATCACGATTGCCGCGCCCGGTCATGAGACTAACTAGAAATTCGTTTTTTAGCTGCCTAGCAAGCTCTCCTGTGTTATCCCAGATACGACTTGAATAATTGTCACCTGACCATTTTAAAGATCGCAGACGACGAATTTCGGCTTCTGGTAACGTGCTGAAAGAATAAGCTAAACCTGTTTTCTGTTGTAAATCAAAGGTCGCTCGATTATAGCTATCTTTCATGAAGTCCGTATAAAATTTATCAGACTGCCCTTTTTCAGCACGATACATAACTGACCGCAATTTATCTACTTGCTTATTTAGATTCTCAAATTGTTGAATTCGAAAAGTGTAAGCTGCACTATCCATATCAGCAAGCAACTGATTGATGTTCAGGTCGTCAGGACGCGCTTCAAGAATTTTCCGCATTTCTGACAAGTTCTGTTTGCCATTCATATCCTTAATAACTTTTCGTGCATCTGTTTCAGATAATCCGTAATCGCGCTGAAACTTATCAAAAACCTTATTCGCTTGTCTGTTTAAATACCGCTGCGCTTCGTTATATATCTTATCAATATCATCTGCCTTGGCTTCTGCTTTATCCATTTGTCGGTAGATTAAGTCAGCTTTGCGACGCTCCCAATATTTCGAATCATTCTTCACCATTTAGCTCATCTTCTTTCTCGGGATGAGTATTTTCTTGCTGGAACTGTGGAAATTGTTCCATATTTTCCTCTTTCTGTTCTTTCAAAGCTTCAAGTTCTGCGTCTGGATCTTCAACAAACGGCAACAGAGAAATAAGTTGACGAAGACTGACCTTACCATCAAGATTACTGATGATTTGAGAAATCTCTAGCAAATTCTTTGGCAAACCGCGACTGAACTGTGGCACGATGGACTTCGCGTCGATAGAAATCTGCGTCATGCCTAAATAATCCGCAAAAATCTTTATTCGCTGTCGAATCCCTCGTTTATAGTTCGCTTCTTTGGTTTTTGTAATCATTTCTAAACCTAACAACTTGTATTCCATCGCAACACCTGAACTATTACCTGCGAAGTTCTCGTCCGTTAGATTCGGCACATGGCTAAATGTATAGATATCCTCTTTAAGAGCCTTTCGCAAGACCTCCACGCTATTCTCGTCAAGCGTGTTACTGAGAAACTCACCTTTTGCGTCTGCAGGCATTTCAAGCAATCCTTCCTCACGTAGAATCTGCATTGCTTCTCTTGCCTCTTCTTCAGTATCTGCTAGTTGCGCGCCATAAAGCACTAAGATAGACTCGATAGCCTGTTCTTTGTCATTAACTCGATTTCCCATCAGAGAGTTATAAGCGTCAATCAAGCTGATTTGCTGTTCATAATCACCGATTCTAAACTTATTATTCTGATATTCGATAACCGGAATAGTTCCCATGTTATGCGGCTCTTGATTATCTTTTTGAGTGGTGCCTGCGCTATTACTTTGCAGCGCTAGTTTATAATGCAAGTTTTCAGTCAATACTTCGGCGTGATAAGATTCTGTATTATTTGCGTCGTCTTTGACATGATAATAATACACTGCAAAAAGCGGACGCTTTTCGATACTATCGTCATAAACTAAGAACGTATTTTCGGGTTCTAGTGTTGTCGAATCAAGTTCCGTCTTATCTTCTTTCGCGTAAATGTACTCATACGACCGCCCATAGATTGCCATGTTCAGTGCATTCTCACTATCTACTTGGTCAATCTCTGCACCGTCAAATGCTTCTAACAACTGTTCAAGGTCTCCGTCACTTGTATTCGCATACTTGATAGGATTCCCCATGAAATACCCTGTAGCAGTATCTGCAATGTCCTTTGCATGGTTCGCTACGGTTTTAAAATTCGGCTGACCTTCTCGGCGCTCATGTTTTAAAATATCATGCTCACCTAGATAATAATCTTTTAATTTTTTTAATCGCTTTGATTCTGTCGAATGTTTCAAAATCAATTTATAAATCAAATCCTTTTTGAGCTGCGTTTCATCATATTCTGCTCGTGGATAAGTCAATATTTGATGCATGTAATTCCTTTCTAAAGTCCGTAACGAGATTTACGTTTGACTTTGGCTTTCGCATTTCTCATATCATCTTCAAACGCATAGCGTGTGCTATCGATTGTGTGGTTGTCTTTATCTTCTAAACGGTTACGAGGATTACCGTCTTTATCTGTTTCGTAGTCAATATTTTCAAATTCTCTGGCAATGTTTGGCGTGCGTTTTGGATCAATAACAATTGCGTCTAAATCATCCAACCACTTTTCTCCAAACTCAACACTATCAGGCCCTTTCTTAACCTGTATCACACGAGATATGCCATATTCGTAGCGTAACTCATCGTTTGACTTCGGCTCTACTTCGGCATGAATCACATCGTACTGATAGCCTTTTTGTTTTAACTTTTCAGCTAACATACGATTGCTAATCTTCACGCCATAAATCTCATCGACGGCATAGATAGTCCGACGTTTTTTGTCGTAGTGCCAACGAACGAAAGCGAGCGGATCATTAGCATAACCATAGTCGATACCATTTCGAATGTTATCAAAACTCTTATATTCATCATCTGTAATCGTCCGAAAGACTAAATTATCGAACGGTACAACTCCCGAACCAACGGCTTTACCTAAGTATTCCCAATCATAACGAATTTGAGAACGTTCACGAGTTGCTTCAGCTTCTGCAATAAATTCTTTGGAAATAAAAGGATTATCAAAATAGGTCGAATGATGTACATAAGTGTTATCTGGTTGAATAACACTCTCATATTTCTTGTTAACCCATGACTGCTTACGTTTGGGTGGATTGTATGAAAAAAAGAACTTGTAAAAAAGTCCTTTTGGTAATTCTCCACGAAGAAGCGAGTTCGTAATAACTTTAACATCATCTTCACTTTTGAATTCAGCTAGTTCTTCAATCCATGCAAACGCAAACGGAAAACGGCTATCTTTCAAGGATTTGATCCGTTCCGGTTCTTGTGCCCCTCGAAAGATAATATAATTTCCGCGAGGGGCATAAGTAATTCGTAAAGGCGACTGTTTAAAGTGAAAAAGATGAGATACTCCTTGTTCGTAAACAGCCCACTTAAGCTGTTCGTAAACAGACTGCTCTAACGTATTATCTACTTTACGAATACAAACAGCATTGCTTGCATATCTCATCACAAGCTGAATAAGAATATGCGCTATATCTGATGACTTTCCAGAACCACGTCCGCCTTTACAGACAATGTTTAAATATCTTCGACAAAGTGAAGCACTCCATACATCGTGAAATTTTTGCGGAATGAGTTCAGATAATTTCTTAGCCGTCATCAAAACCACCTATATCATCAACAAATGTCACTGATGCATTTACTTCAGCTTCTACTTTGTCTGTCCAAAGTCTATAACGCTTACCTAATAGTTCAGCCGCTTTCGTCCTTGATTGTACATTCGGCACAGCATTAACCACTTTTTGTGTACCTTCGCCATCTAGCACAAGTAAAGGTTCTGTTTTCTCTCCACGCATTACAGCTGTCAAGTATTCCATAACCTCTTGTTGATCTGCTACACGTTCAGATTTGAGTTGTTCGAGTCGTTCATCTATATAAGCTTTAACGTTAGCATTTGTTAGTAGCTTACTTCCGTTCGCTCTCGCAGCTCCATCCTTCTTAACATTTGGATAAGCTGCCTTATAAGCTCTTGTGGCATTTAAGTCGATGATGTACTCATCGGCGAATATTTTTTGTTTTTCAGTCATCCCATTTTCCACCACCTCAATTCTTTTTACAATGCAAAAAGCCACCAAGTAGGTGACTTTTCAGAGAGATTATTATGAAAAAAACTAGATTGCCACATGGCAATTGCGAGAGTGGGATTCGAACCCACGACCTCTTGGTTATGAACCAAGCGAGCTACCCGCTGCTCTATCTCGCGTTGAAGAATCTAGGGGTAGTTCCTAGATTCGTAAATATTATAAGGAGTTGTCGTTTTACCTAAAACCGATGATACAATAATATCACGAAAAAGGTGACACAGGAAGCGTTTTTTGTGTCACTTTACTGTAATTGGGCAATTTTTTCTAAAATCACACGTCTTTTTCGGTAAATTGTCTTTCGGCTCATGTGAAGTTTAGCCCCTATTTCTTCCCAAGTGTAGTAAAAAATGCTCGTTGTATTCATCCAACGCAAGTCAAAAATTTCTTTTTGCTCTTTATCCAAATCCTTGAGAAAATGCTCGACTGTTTCTTTGAATAGTTCTAAATTTTTTAGTTTTACGTCTTTGTTAAATTTTACGATGATTTCTTCTGTTGGTCTTGAGACGCTATTTGTTTTGCTCCCTCCCGAATTCACATCTGAATTATAAGGAAATTGTAATTCTTCCCGCCTTGTCGCTATTTCTCGATTAATGGTCGCATAACGAAGCAGCTTGTTGTCTAAAGCATTTAGCTCAGTCTCTGTGATTTTCGTATGAATCACCTCCCTAAAGAATTTTACCCGTGAATACTAATGTAATCGTGCCCGTACCATCTTTGTTATCTGATAACAACGCATGACAATCCGAACCATATTCAACACCGTCAATTGTAATACTTCGCTTCGTTTTATCAACGTGCACGATTGCGTCGCTAAATGTTTTAATCCTCATAACACGCCCTCTAATTCTTTAATTCTGTCGTTGCAGAAACGTATTCGATACTTCAACCACCTATCTTCTAGCGCAGTCATGTGTACTTCGTGCGAGAACGAACTTTTGCGCTTTTTGGAATCTAATTGTCTTTGGTATCTGTCTCGTGCTTCTATCCATAGAGCGCGTGCACTTGGTTTTGTGTAAGGTATTTTACTCATTTCATTCCCTCCGCTTGTTTTTCTAACCAGTCGAAAAGTAATCCAAATTGATTCACCACCAGTTCATTATCGTTGTACTTTTTGCAGATAACATTGATTGACTCCACTACCCAGAACCAATATGCCTGCGAGCCGAACCCCACCTCTTGAGATTTTTGATTGCTAGCCTGCATCCATTCAGGGATTTCACGACTAAAAAAATCTATGTAATTCATTCTAGTTCCTCAATTCTGATATAGATGCCCACCGTGTCAGCCCAAAACTTTTCAACAATCTCGCTAGCAACCAGAGCGTCATCTTTCCAGTATCGCAGATCAGTCATACAGTCCTTAAGTAACTTCTGCAGATTGTCTGTGTCTGGCTTCGTCGTTTTGTACTGGCCATTATAACTTTTTTTAATTCGTGGGAAGCACCACTTTACTGTGAGCCTTACCGCGCTAGTGTACATGTCGGGTGGTACATGCTGGGCTAGAAGCGAGATAAATTTCTCTCTAGCGACTTTCAGTCTTTCTGGTTCGTATACTTGTGGTTTACCATTCTTGACCGCGACTTTTTTCTGCTGGTGAGTCGTTGTTGGAATTTTTTTCATCGGTAAAAAGAATTCAATAGGCATTTTTATAAATGTACTCTCTTTCTTTTTTAATTTTTTCGCGCTTAGTCCATGTCAGGGGACAGGGTTACAGGGTTACAAGGGGCGGATGCATAGCCCCCTTGTTCCTGTTCCTGTACCCATGGACCATCAGGGACATTTCCTAAATTCTTCTTCTCGAAGAGAGAAGAATTCTGTCCCTCGTTTTGTCCCTGACATTCTCAGGTTTGTCCCTAGAGTTAAAAATCCGCATGGTTGTGCGATTTTTTAGGGACATTCTCGGGTTTGTCCTTGTCCCTATGGACATTTCAGGGACATAGGGACATTCTCGGGTTTGTCCTTGAGAGACAGAGACATTCCCGAAGTTGTCCCTCGGGTTTGTCCCTCGGGTTTGTCCTTGTCCCTATTTTGTCCCTGGCTATTCTTTAGGTAAAATTTGATTGTTTTTTACTTCAAACTCACCGTTATTTTTAACCCATCTTCTGATAGTTTTTTCACTAACAGGCTTGTCTTCTGTTGAAAAGTATTTCACCATTTCACTCAATTCAACCGGATTGATTCCGTCGAATAAGACCTCCATAGCAGTCGTGAACCTTTCATCGGCAGACCTCTTTTTTTTCTCATTGGCCTTTTTACTATCTAGGTTCTTTTTCCAACTTGTAGTCGTCTCTTCCAATTGGATATCCGCCAGCACGCCTGATTCATCTAGCGCATGCACTGGATAACTGAACCACATATTCACTGGCTTAAATTTGGCAAATTCTCGGAGCGTACCTTCGACGCGCCACGCAGTTGCTATCTGAATCTTGTTGCGAACTTCTTCAAGTTTGTCCGTGTACGGAGCCCGAGCTATGACGTCAGGAATACCTTTCTCGAAATGCGTCCGCATTTGCGCGGCGCTTAAGAGGTCATCTAGTCCAACATTTTGCTGATAATAGACATTGTTTCGCTCTTGCAAAGCCCGCTTATATACCTCGCACGCTGCTTGGTTCAGTCGCTGTGTTAGTAATTCTTCCGTCACGTCTAGTTCTACTAAGTCGATAAGTGCATCTGGATCCCGAGCGAATACACCCGAGCCACTAGCTCTATCCATGGACTTCTTGCCACCTTGAGAACCTTTTGAATGGTGGTGACAGTAGATAACGCTAGAACCTAGCTCTGTGGCTACTTTGTCGAATTGATTGGTAAAGTGTGCCATTTGGTCTGCGCTGTTTTCGTCACCAGTCAAGACCTTATAGATCGGGTCAATGATGACTGCGATGTAATTCTTTTTCAAAGCTCGACGAATAAGTTTCGGTGCCAGTTTGTCCATTGGCACGGTCTTGCCCCGTAAGTTCCAGATGTCGATGTTCTGGATGTTCTTAGGTGGCAATCCCATAGCCTGATAGACATCACGGAAGCGGTGCAAAGCGGATGGTCTGTCTAGCTCTAGATTGACGTAGAGGACGCGCCCCTGCGTACAATTCCAGCCAAGCCACTTCTTGCCCTCAGCAATCGCGATTGACATTTCAATCAAAGCAAATGACTTACCTGCTTTAGACGGTCCAGCAATCAGCATCTTATGGCCTTGGCGAAGGACACCTTTAATCAGCTCAGGCGCCAATTCTGGCAAGTTATCCCAGCTGTCGGCCAATCCTTCAGGATCAGGTAAATCATCGTTCAAGTCTTCGATATATTGATACCATTCGTCCCAGTCAGCCTTACCGATGTTGGTATCTACCAAGAATTGCTTCTGGCCGTTTCGGCTAAAGCCCGGCATACGTGATAGCCTACTCGGATTTCGGTTTTGGGTATCAACTACGATACCGTTTTTCTGACAAACTTTGTAGAGATAATCAACCCGCTTGCGATATTCATCGTAATTGCCAGCGTCAACTTTCACGATAGCGTGCAGGGATTTGTTCCCACTGTGTACCAAGGCTGCAATCGGCAGTTCAAGCTCTTTGTAGATGGCATTTTGCTTGTCAATTGGCATGCTGTCGGATTCTACCAGGGCATATCTGAAATCGGTCACATTTTCATTTTTAGCGCCCTTGCCATCCATGGGATTGAAACGAACCCATGCACCAGCTTCTTCGTGATAATCGCCTAAGACTGCCCCAATATCGCCATTACACTTGCTAAGTGCTTCAATCAATTGGCCAGCCGTCCGGTCGTAAGCTCCTTTAGTCGGTAGCCATTTGACGATTTCGCCTGTTTCGTCGTCCGTTTTCGGATAACACTCGGTCACATAACCGACATTTTCGCTAGCTTCGAAAAGCGTTTCCAGATACTTGATAATTTCCTGAACAGGATTCCAAATGGTCGGCTCATGGATTTCCTTACCTTCTATCCAATTCTTATCAATGACCCGATAGTCTCGGTCGATGGTATCGTTCCAGTCTAATTCATGAGCATTCTCACTATCGTAGCTGGATTGCGATACCCAGCCGTTTTCTTTAGCAAGTTGGGTAATAGTCGCACCCGTCACGATAGTTCCAGCTTCTTCGTTGAAGGTATCCCATTTCTTGAAGCATTCAAATTTCTTGTATCGGCTATCAGCCTGTGACCACTTATCCCAATCTGCTGCCGTATAACCCTCGTGCTTCAAGGCCATGCCCACATTGACCCATGTCTGGTAGTCTACCGTGGCAGGATTGATATAATCCAGCAACGGCAACAAATTAAAATCATTCTCTGCCACTGTTTTCTCCTTTAAAATAATAATAATTGCTTCTTTGGTTGATAGTTCATCCAAAGAACTTCCGTTCTCGGTAGTCCTTTCTCTGCAGTCGCCGAGAACTCCACCCTTTCCCAATTTGACAAGCGTTTATTATACAAGTCGCTATCATATCCACTCAGAAGAACGTTAGCTTTGGACTGATTCAATATTTCTAATAGTTCTTCGTGGTCACGGTCATCCATTTCTACTGAATATTGCTTTCTCGTCCTCGTGCTAAGGACGTAGGGAGGGTCTACATACATGCAGACATCTTCCCGACTATATTTCTGTATCAGTTCAATGGCTGGCCGACATTCAATCTGAACCTGCTTTAATCGCAATGTCATTTCTTGGACTAACTCGGGCAGATCATTCCAATGTTTGACTGCGTAGGCTCGTTCTCTGCCGTTAATATCCATTTTCCAACCAGATTTTTCAATATTTCGAAAGCCGTGGCTCATAACAGAGCGTATGACGAAATTCAGCGCTTTATCAATCTCATTCTCTGGTCGGACTTCCCAAACATTATCATAAATCCTTCGGCTGTAAGGGGTCAGAAAGATTTTTTCGGCAAGCGCCTCAGGTTCCTGTTGTATCACCTGAAAAAGATTAACCACATCATCATTTAGGTCATTAACTGTCTCAATAGCGCTAGTTTTTTTAGTAAACAATACCGCACCACTACCAAAATAGGGTTCTAGGTAGGTTTTGTGTTCAGGTAATAGTTCTACTATCCTACCAGCAAGATTCCACTTGCTACCTGGATATCGTAAAAGAGATTTCATACATCACCCCGGTACATATTCACTTGGTCGCACACCTGCTGGCAATCGCCAGCCGTTCGCTGCGATACGATCAATCATATTTCTAGCATGGTCAAACTGCCACATGCCGACATCTTTGAAGCCACGGCCTTCCAGAAAACGAATCTGTTTTGGTGTAGTCAAACCTTCAGATTGTCGCTTGTGCAATCTGTCCAAATATAAAGCAGCCTTTCCAGCGTTGCCGATTTCGTCAGGAAGTATGCCGTATTTCTCAAGCGCTTTAATTTGCTTATCACTAGCAGGCGCCATCTCCCATCCGAAATTGGGCACGTAGTTCGACAAGTCTTCAGCATGGATAGACATCTCAAATTGCAACGGGTCTACTAGCTTGCGCTTGCGTTTGCGCATTTCTTCCAATTGCTTGGCCAAGGCTTCTTCACGTTGAGCGACGACATCCTCAGCCGCCTTGACTTCCATATCTTCGAGGTCAAGCATAACACCCGTCTGCTCTTCCATATTCTCGACCATTTTCTGAGCGACTTCTGGAGTCTCACAGATCAAGTGCGCTGGTCGACATAGCTCGTGTCGTTCAGTGTGCCAGAGGAAGTCGAGCAAGAGCAGTTCTTCCTTGCCTGGATGCAAGCGAGTCCCACGCCCCACCATCTGGCTATACAGCGCCCGCACTTTAGTAGGTCGCAATACGACTACGCAATCTACAGACGGACAGTCCCAGCCCTCGGTTAAGAGCATAGAGTTACATAGAACGTTGTATTTATCATCTTCAAAGTCCTGCAGTACCTCTGCACGATCCTTGGACTCTCCATTTACCTCAGCAGCGCGAAAACCTTTTGCGTTTAGGATGTCACGAAATTTTTGTGAGGTCTTTACTAGTGGCAAAAATACGACTGTTTTACGGTCAGCGCATTGCTTGACCATTTCGTCTGCTATTTGTTCTAGATATGGGTCTAGTGCAGTACCCACGTCACTGGCTTTGAAGTCGCCTGCTGACATACTGACATTTGACAAGTCTAAGCTGAGCGGTATCGTCAAGGCTTTAATTTTAGATAGATAGCCTTCTTTGATAGCCTGCACTAACGAATACTCATAAGCCAAGCTGTCGAAGTAAGAGCCGAGGTTGCGCATATCAGATCTATCTGGCGTTGCTGTTACACCGAGGATATTAGCGACATCGAAATATTTCATTACTTTCATATATCCATCAGACAAGATATGATGAGCCTCGTCTACAATAATCACATCCCAATAATCTTTAGGAAATTGATTTAAACGTTTGTCACGTTGTAATGTTTGCACCGAACCAACTGAAACCCTGCACCACGAGCCTATAGCTGTACTATCAGCTTTTTCTAACGCAGTTTTCAAGCCTGTAATTTTAAACAATTTATCAGAAGCTTGTTCCAACAATTCTGTTCTGTGTGCTAAAATTAGAACTCTTTTCCCTTGCTTGACCATTTCTTCAGCTAATTTAGTAAAAACTACAGTCTTACCACATCCCGTCGGAAGAACCAGCAAAGTGCGCTTTCTGCCATTATTCCACTCCTCCTGAATAGAGTTAATACTTTCCTGTTGATACTTTCTTAATTCCATATCAAGCACCTCTTTGGGGAGTTTGAGCTATTTTATCTATAGACCAACCTCTATCCAATCTGTGTTGTAATGCAGAATAGCTAATTCCGATTTTTCTAGCGAATTCAGCCATGGTGTAAGTGCTATTTTTGAAAGTGATTATTCTGTTGCTTCGGACGTTATTTGCTTGAATGATACCGTCCACCCATCTGCAGTTAGAAGGTTCATAGTTGCCGTTGACATCTATACGGTCGATAGATAAGTTATCAGCGTATCCATTAGACAACGCCCAATCTCTAAAAGTATTATAGTCGTTCCATTCAGGACAGACTCTAATACCTCGACCGCCATATCGTTTGTAATCAGAACGATTGGGATTGTTGCAACGCTGACGCATATTCTTCCATGTCTGATACAAACGTTCTTTATTACTTTTGCCGTGTATCTTTTTTTTACATCCGCAACTAACAGTGTGGCCAGATAACAAAGAATCAGATTTTACAGTTATATTTTTACCGCACTTACATTCACACTCCCATTTAACGACTGGTTTCTTGCCGCCCCCTTTATCGGGGGAGCGGCGAATAACTTTCAAGAAACCAAATCGTTGGGAGGTTAAGTCATTTCTTAACTTACCTGCCATTCCCTTACCTCCTAGAATTGCCCAGCTTGGTATCCAGCTTGTCCTTGCGGTTGTTGCGCAAAATTCGGCTGCTGCGGTTGTTGGTAGCTTGGTTGCTGCACTTGTCCCGGTTGCTGATTCAAGACTTTCGTATAATCTACATCTTCGGGATAGAGCATGGATTTGACTTCATTGTAATTGTTGTTATTGTATTGTCGAGTTCCGACTTTACATACACCAGTTGCGCCGATGATGGTATTCCAGTTCATGCGAAGCGGTTCGCCTTTTTTCTTTTTGCCAATTGCAGCAAAGAAAGCAGATAACATTCCTTCAGTTGAGCTGTGCAGAAACAGATTGTGGCGCAATTCTGTTTCACCTTCGTTTGCTACAATCTTGATGCTGACGATAGCCTTATTACACGCTGGTAGTTTCCCTGGATTTTGTGGATTTGGTGTGTGGCGTGTGCGTTCCATGCCAACAACTGTAAAAAAGTACAAGCCGTCAGGCAGTAGGACGAAATCCGAGTCCTTTTCGATTGTGTCTTCCCAACCAATTTCGTGATCAAAGTTATTGTATTGTTGTGTCATTTGTTTTCTCCTTATGCTAAAATTGTGATTTTGTCGTTGCCTGCAAGTTCTTTCGTCAAGTAACTTGCAATGTTACCGATGGCTTCCAGCTGCCATTTACCCCCATCTGCTTCAAAGAGCGCAAGATTCGCTGATTTGTTGATGCGGAAGATGAATTGACTAGCAGGCTGCTCTACTTCATTGAAAGTACGATATGGTCGCAAAGTTACTGGATTCGGAGTCTTAGCTTGTGCTAGGCTTGCTACACCATCACGAACTGTCGCCATTTGACTGATGCCGTTGTCTTGCACTTCTGCACCCTTTTCGATTTTTAGATGGCTAGCAAAATCCAAAACTAAATTGCGATCTGCATCATTGATGAACATAGACTGCAGCATAATATTGAATTCTTCTTGGTCGCGCCAATAGCTGAACGGAATAACCGGAACGGATGCTTTTACAGATACAAGATGAGGACGTTTGCCGTTTTCAAAATCAACTTGATCGTATACAGATACTTTTTGGTAACTGTCCACGACAACTACAAGTTTACGATCACTGATGAAATCGTTATCTGATCTGAGATAGTCAACAAGACTCTTGAGTGTCTGAAGTTCAAGGATAGGTGCGTACTTACGAGGGTTAAGCTCCTGTAAGTCATATTCATTGCTGTCAAAATATTCCTTTCCTGTCTCTGAACGAATGATTTTCTTTTCTTTACCCGCTAGTTCAACTGCATAGGATAATGCGTCTTTGATGTTTTCTGTCATGTTTAGTTACCTGCTTTCTTTTGATTGTAGTCAATAATTTTAGAATTTTCCTGTTGTTCCACTTTTTCGATAAGTTCCCCTGTATCGGTCCGCATATCGCCGTTGTCGTCAAAGTATGTCTGACCCGGCACGCCACTCTTAAGCTCATTAGCGTGGATTTTACCAGTATCATCGCGACCAACAATAACAGTTGTTGCAACACCTTTTTGTGGCGCTAAAGTAGATTTGACTTCCATGCCTGTCTTAACGACAGCACGCTCATCGTCTGTTGACATCGTCAATATGATCGTGATCTTACGGGTTGCTTTAGCTTCCGTGTTGAGATCCAGAATATTCTCAAGGACTTTTTCGAGTTCTTTGTCAACTTTTTCTTGTAAGGCTGTATTTGCGATTTTTGACAAATCAATTTTAATAGTTTTATCTTTCATAGATACTCCTTGTTAAATTTTGCTATAATTTCTAATTCCCAAAATTTATGCCATCGTAAAGGGCAATTCAGGATCTGCCCGTACTTGATTTTTGATAACTTCCAATGTTTCGTTCCAATGAGCTACAATCATGCCCCAGTAGTCAGGCGGAAAGTTTTCAATTGGTGTCCCCAGTGGAAAATGTCCACGGATATAAGCTACTTGCTTCAATTCATCCTCGGTCACATTTTCTTGCTTCATGAGATCTGTCAAACTGGTTGGCAAGTTAGAGTTGTATTCCTGTTGCACTGGCGCTTGTTCCGCTTGTGGTTTATCTGCAACTTGTGACATATCAATCGGTAATTCCGTTTGTGCATCTTTCGGGGCGTTTTGCGGCGTTGCTGACGTTGTTTGCGGTGCAGGTTGGGGATTTGTCGGCTGGGTTGTTTGCGTAGTCTGCCCGGCGAAAATATGAGCAATTCCAGCATAATTAAACGGTAATTCATCTGGCAAGCTGTGCCGATTCTTTGCATCCCATGCAGGCCGGTGATTGGTGTACATCACGCGCTCACCGCCCTGCGCTTTCTTCTTGCCATTTTCAGCCGTCATGACCAAAGTTTTGTAGTTGGCGAATAGAACCATGTCTGCCCATTCTTTAACGAGCGGTGCAGTTTTAGAGCCTGTCTTTTGACCAAGTTTCAATTCGTAACGGTCGTACGAGCCCAGCTCGTCTGGCTGTTCAAATTTTTTGATTTGTGCGTGAGCGGTCAAAACTACATTGATACCCATATCCACCAAGTCTGATAAACTGTTTAGGAAGCGCCCGATTTCTTCTTGAACATAAGTGTAACCTTTACCCCAGCCAAAATCTTCGATTCCTTTTTTGTTGTGTTGCGCGCAGACATCAGCTACCGCCATAGATTCCGCCCAGTCGATTGTGTCAATGACGAGTGTCCCGCACTCAGTCGGATTTGCTTTAATAAAAGCAATCTCATTGATTAACATGATCCAGCTGGTCGGTTTGTCTAATCGAGCTACATCCATGTTATCTGTCGAACCTTCCGTGTCGATAAAAACTGCGTTTGGAAATTCAGCAGCAAACATGGACTTGCCAATTCCTTCAGGACCGTAGATAACAACCTTTTGAGCTCGTGCCCGTTTTCCTCTAGTAATTTGCATGTTTAGTCATCCTCCATCCCAGATTTTAACATTTTCAAGAATCTTTTAAATTTTTCTTCATCCGATATTTCAATTCCTTCAATCAATTCTTCTGGCTCTTCACCGTCAAGTGTTTTGAGCTCATACGTTGCAGTCACTTCGAGCAATTCACAATTTAATGCATTCGCTAGTTTTGTAAAATCTTCAATTTGTACTTTTGTCGCTTCAACTTCATTTTTAGCAGCTCGCTTTAGTTTTTCTGTATAATGTGCTGAATAAGCAAGAGTTTGTTCTTCGCTTTTATATTTCGATAAAAAGTCACCTGTTTTTTTGTTACGTAATACGATAAAAGTTTCTGTTTTTTTCATGATTCTTCTCCTTTAGTTTTTAAAATCCACCTTGCCAAGTCGGTGCGACTGTTTCAGCATGTCCTTGCTGAGCGGTGCTTGCAAATTCTACTGGCGAAACGCTGTAGCCGTCCTCGATTATGATCGAGCACTCTCCACCAGTGGAGACACGAGTAGCAATGGCTTGAAGTCCTTCTTGTTCCAGCCATTGACCAAACTCTTGCAAGGTTTGCTGATCCATTTGCTCTAACTTATCAATAAGGACAAACCCACACTCTGGTTTGAGCTTACGGACAATAGCAGTTGCTACACGTAGTTGCTGACTGCCACTCATGCCGTCCCAACGCTGACCAAGATAGAGCAATTCGCCGTCATCTACAGATAGACCTTCCAGCGGCAAATCTGCATTAGTTAGTAAGTCTGTTTTCTTTTGACGGATGTCAGCGATAACACTATCTAGCTCTTTATACTGTTGGCGATAGCCTTTAGCATCTTCTTCCGCTTTGTCTTTATCTAAATTTGCACGGACTTTAAGATTGGTTTGTTCGATATTTGCAATGTTTGTTTCGATTTCTTCAGTAGATTCATCTTGTAAGTTCATTGTGTCTTTTTGGGCAATTTCAAAATCATTGGCTAGTTGCTGCTGTTTGGTTTTTGCATCAGCTAGCAATTGTTCTAGTCGTTCGACTTCGGCATTAGCAGCATCGAGACTATTTTGGATAGCTACTGCATTTTGACGCTTGCGGGCATTTTCACCATTCTTGGCCAAAATATCTTGCTGTTGACTGATTAAGTCTGCAATACTAATCAATTCTTTCGGTGCGTCAGGGTAGTAAGGCTGTTCTTTAGCAAATTTTTCTTTCTGGTCTGCAATCACACCAATTGCGTGACGTTCGTCATATTTGGCTTTTTCTTGCATTTCCAATTCTGCCAATTGCGGACCAACTCCGATGATTTGTAAGAGTGTACTTGCTTTTTCTTTACTAGTCTGTTCCATAAATTTCGGCAAGTTGATAGCTAATTCTTCTACAAAACTATCTAGCAACTTCTGACCAGCTTTGTTACCGCTAGGGTCAATAACTTTTAGGTCGCTGTTCTTGCCTTTGCGTTCCACAACTAACCCGTTTGACATGGTGATTTTTAGGCTTGGAGGGATTGTACTACCTTCCCGTTGTGCTTGGCTAGGTTTGTACTTGTTTCCGCCTAATACCCAAGCAATGGCGTCCAACACACTGGTTTTTCCTTGATTGTTGTTTCCGCCTACAATCGTCAAACCTGTTGCAGATGGCTCTAATTTGACCGCCTTCACGCGCTTTACGTTTTCGATTTCTAATTTATTGATAGTTACCATTATTCAACTCCTTATTTTTAATTATTAATATATAAACGACTTCGTGCTATGCTTTCTTGCCTCTGCCAATTTGCGCGCTCGTTCTCTGCGGTCGTGCTCGATTGCACAGACCACGTACATAGCTTCTAGCATGCTAACTCGTTCATTTAGTGTCATTCGTCGCCCTCCATCAGTTCTGGATTTTCGCTTTTCCATTTTTCGTACATAATTAAATCTAGCTCGTTCTCGTAGATATTTCCCAACACTTCACAGTTTTCTAAAAAAGGAGTTTCAAAAGGGGAATAAGTGGCAGGTTCGACATTTAAGTATTCTAAATAAAAACCAATTCCGGTGACTTTAATGTCGTCATCTTCGAAATAGTCATACTTTCCGAAGCTAACTATACAAACAAAAGAGTTAGTTGCAATGATGTCCCCCTCGAAAATTTCCACGCCGTTTTTATCGGCTAGGCCTGTAGATTGCATGAGCACAAATCTGTCCGATTCCTGCCAATCATCTTCATCTTCGTCAAATATTTTTACGGATTGGAAAAATCCGTCTTGCATATCTGCATCTATCAACCCTATTTTTTTATGCGTTTTATCCCACGCTCTAAATTTTGGTATCATCTTGCACCTCCTCAAACTCAATGTGTATTTTAAGACCCGTCAAGCTTTCGATTGCTTCTGATGTTGCGTCTTGTTTAAATAGCTCTATAGCGATTTCTTTATTATCTTCAAAGCTTCCGAGATAGCGGTCGCAATCCCCGCATTGCTCGCAGTATTCCGGTTCCTCGTAGTGGTCTAACGCGTACCAACCGCCGAGATGATTTTCGTATAAATGTTTCATTCTTCTACCTCTTCTTAAATATCGTCGTCTTGTCGCCTTCGATTTTCATCGCGCCTTTTGGCACGACTGAGAAGCTAACGCTATTCCATTGTTTGGTTAATTTAGTCAATTCCTGCTCCACTACTTCGACTGGCTTCTTAGCCAGCTTATTTTTGTATTCGTTACCTAACCGATAATGGTCACGCTCCCAACGCTGGATAAGCGTTATTTGTGTGTGGTTTTGCATTTGATAACTCCTTATGTTATACTTGAATAAATGTTTTTTTAGAAGCCCAATCGCTTCACTATAGCCTTGTCCGACTCAATCTCGGCAAGGCTTATTTTTTTAGCTCGATAGCGATTAACCTGCTTCCATTTCCAGAATTTACGAAATCCTTCGTAGTCTATAAACACCAGCTTATGCGTCGGGTTGAACACGTACTGTTCAAACTCTGGGTTCTCTCGCATTTCTCTAGCGAATTGCTTAGCTGTTGGAATAGTCAACCCCTCCCAGCGCTGGCACAAGTGTTTGTAGTCTCCACCAGTGGGCTGTTCATGTCCATCTGCTGTTTTGTAGATGACTTCCTTGATTTTTACTTGTGGCATACCTCTCTACCTTTCTTTAAAATCAACCCAGCTTTCGCTGATATTTAGTTTTCGATTGACTTGCAGCTTAAGTTCGTCACTGCCTTGACCAGTTTTTAGCAGCTTGGTAATCATAGCGGGACTAACACCGATGACAATTGCCAAATCAGAGCGAGACCAGCTTTTTTCATCTAGTCGCTGTTCAACTAGCTCAAGCCATTTTTTATGCTGTTGGCTCATCTATTTTCTCCTTTCTTTTAATCTATAAGTTAAAGAGTTAGTAAATCATTTTATAAAATTCTTGACAAAATTAATGTATAGTATTAAAATAAAAGCATAATTAAAAACCTCGATAAAACATATTATCTACCAATTTACTTGCTCGCCAAAGCTATTTATATTTAGATAAGTTTTTTACTTAGGTTTTAACTAACTCTTTAACTTACAAAAACTATTTTAGTACATAGCATTAACTTTGTCAAGAGTTTTAATGTAAAATATTAAATATTTTTTGTCGTGTTCTCAGAAAGGTTGATAAATCAATGTTTCCGACATTTGACAGAATTAAAGAACTTGCTAAAAAACAAGGTCTTTCAATAAATTTATTAGAAGAAAAATTAGGATATAGTAGAAATACGATATACAATCTTAAGACTTCTAAACCATCTACTGAGCGTATCTCAGAAATCGCTGATTATTTCCATGTGTCTACTGATTATTTGCTCGGTCGAACTGATAATCCTAAAGTAGCTTCGAATAGTGCGCAATCTGAAGTGGATCTCAAAGAATTAGCGAAAGAAAGTTTCTTTTACGACGGTCATCATTTAAACGATGAGGACATAGACCTTATTTCATCGTTGTTAGAAACAAGAATAAAAAATAGACAGGATTGACCCATTATGACGCAAATCGCCTATTTTGATGGCAGAGACTCCGGCATTAAAGGAGTTTATAACAAACCTTTTGATACTGTGTTTGTCAATGCGTATCTCGATGAAATCGAAAGAAAAAAAGTGACCTATCATGAATTAGGACACAAAAATCATAGCGCTAATGATTACAAATACAATCGCGAGCGCTGTGAATTACAAGCAGATAGAAATATGATACATCATCTTATGAAAGAAGAACTTTCCACCTATGAAGATATCAAAGATTTCAATTATGCTCGTTTTATGCAAAAATACAATCTAAAAACCATCGCTGATGAAACGATGATTTTAGAAGAATATAACAATTTAAAAGGGATTATGTGAGGAGAAAAACATTATGAAAAAATTACTATTTACTACTTCTATCATGCTACTTTCTGCAACGATTCTTATCGCTTGTTCAAATGGTCGAACAGATAATACATCGTCTGGAGATACATCTGAAAAAGTCACGCAATCCAGTTCAAAATCTGTTAAAAAGAAAACTGCTACTAGCATTGACGATTTTAAACAAAAACTAAAAACAAATGGATTTACTATCGAGCGCGAGCAAGAGAAATCAGCTTCTTTAGTACAAGCAAAAGAAGGAAAAGGGTTTGTTTTATCAGACGGCAGTTCAGTAGAAGTTTATCAATATGAATCAAATAATCCTTACTTATCCAAAATTAAAGAAGACAAAAAGCTTCTTGATCAGCCTGTGACAATTTATGGCAATTTTGTTGTGATGATCGTTAATCCAACAGATTCAAAAAATAAAATCTTAGATAGCTTTAAAGACTTTGAGTAAAAAAATTTTTTATACTATTGATTTGATTAAGAAACCAGTAAAAAACACTTCCAAAGAATATAAAGAAGCATTAGAAAACGCTCAACGAATTATTGGTGCGTTAGATGTAATTGCGCATAATTCGTAAACAAAAAATAATGTATCAAAAATAAAGGAGATACTTTATGAAACTGTTTTTTGAAAAAATCCAAAACATCCGTATATTTCACAATGACGATCATAAAACCTCAATTGCCATTGCCTATGACTTTCCTAAATTCCCTTCCGAAATAGATTGCTTAATAGAAATTAATTTACTAAATATAAAAGCAAATAAAGAGTATGTAATTGCGGTAAAATATATTACTAGTAGTTCCCCTACAGCACTTCATTTACTTAATAATGTATTACTGAAAGTTGAAATCGACGATATGATAAAGATTGAAGATGACTACGGCCTCGCATTCGGAACTTTCACAGCTATCCTTCCTATTGAGGAACCTGCAGAATTTGAAATAGAATTTGAATTGCGAGCGTTAGAAGATATGACGGTTATCTTAGACACATTTCGGACATATTTGGTTGTCGGAGGTAAGAAATGAGTTTAGAAAAACAAACGATTTTACATGTTATAAAGCCCGAAAATGATATAATAAAGCCAGAGGAGGATAACCTTGTGTCACAAAATTCATATAGTAAAGTAGAAATTGATTTAAAATTTACTAATCTAGAACAAAAGATAGATGCAGGATTCGAAAAGCAAATCCTACACATGGAAAAAATGTTTTCGGATTTCAAGCTAGCACAGCACAAAGAAAAAGAGGAAAATAAAAAATGGTTAATCGCTTTAACTATGGGTTCTCTTCTTTCTATCATTGGAATTGTAGTTTCTATAATTGCAATTATTGTTCGATCTAAATAAAAAATCCTCACACTCTCCTTCGCCAAAAATTGAGTGTGAGGAAATCATGTATAAGAAACAACCATTCAAAGGGTCGTTTTCTTGTACCCATTTTATCAAATTTTAGGAGATTTTACAATGTGGGTAGAACAATTAGACAATGGAAAATATAAATTTTTCGAGAGATACAAAGACCCCTATACCGAAAAATGGCGTAGGGTATCTATCACTTTAGATAGTGGGTCCAGCCGAGCTAAAAAAGAAGCACAAAAATTACTGGATGAGAAGATAGAAAACACTCTCGCCTCTCTAAAAGCCCCTGACGTGCTTTTTACGGACGTTTTAGATGAGTGGTGGGGATTTTATCAAAAAGAGATAAAACGAAGCTCTATAAGCTCATTAACGGGCAATGTGGACGAGTTACGCTCTATTTTTGCTATAAACGTAAAAATTCGGAATATAGATGCCCGATATATTCAAAACTTTTTAAATAATTTAAAAGTTACCCGCTCCAAATTAGAGCGTTTTAAATCCATTTTGAATTTATCTTTTGACTACGCATTATCACTTGACTATATCAAAGATAATTCAGCTAGAAGAGCAAAATTACCAAAAGTGGTTAAAACTATTGATGATTATCAAAAGACAGCTAAAAAGTTTTTGGAAGATACAGAGCTAGAAAAATTAATTGAGGAACTTTATCGAAGACCAAATACTTATCGACTAGCTCTCTTGGCTGAATTCATGGCTTATAATGGTTGCCGTATCGGAGAAGCTATTGCTATTAAACCAGAAAATATTAATTTTAAAAATAAAACGATAGACATTCACGGGACGTTAGATAAAACTGTCGGTTATACTAAGGGCGAAAAAACAACCACAAAGACTAGTGCCAGTTGGCGAACAGTTGCTATGTCAGATAAAGAAATAGACATACTTCATAAAATGATAGATTTAAACGAGCTAACTAAAAATACCAATCCAAACTATGTAGACCTTGGTTATATCTTCGTTACAAAAAATGGCGTACCAATTCAGAACAACTCTTTCAACACAGCCATACGTAGTGCCAACCAAAGATTAGATGTTCCTATTGATAAACACCTTACTTCGCACATTTTTCGTCATACCCTTGTTAGCCGCTTAGCTGAATACAACATCCCTCTCAAAGCTATTATGCAACGTGTCGGACATTCAGATTCTAAGACCACTTTGAAAATCTATACCCATGTCACGCAAAAAATGGAAGCTAATGTTGTCAAGCTATTAAACACATTGTCTTCTTAATCACCTTATTTTTGCCCCTTTCTTGCCCCTTTGGAACAAAAAAAGCCTATTGCACAAGCTAGAAAGCTTGACGCAATAGGCTTTTTAAATCGCTGTTATTTTACAGCGTCTTTAAGAGCTTTACCTGCTTTAAATGCTGGTACTTTAGAAGCTGCAATTGTGATTTCTGCACCAGTTTGTGGGTTGCGACCTTTACGAGCTGCACGTTCACGAACTTCAAAGTTACCAAAACCAATCAATTGAACTTTTTCACCAGCTGCAAGGTATTCAGTTACTGCTGCAAATACCGCATCAACTGCTGCTGCTGAATCTTTCTTAGT
>ERZ773006.176-NODE-176-length-36347-cov-5.96319_pt1 | contig 36347 bp, 28 predicted proteins | sample MGYA00580843_ERZ773006 | MGnify/ENA primary metagenome ERZ773006 (study PRJEB29015, sample SAMEA2738011) | human oral metagenome | biome: human oral; feature: human-associated habitat; material: dental | place: China | collected 2052 ...
TAGATAGTACGTATTATGGTTAAAAATTACATCTACAGATATTTTTAATAAAAGAAAAAGAGGTTTTAAATGGCAAATAAAATAGATAATATTTTTAAAGAAAAAATTAATGAGATTTTAACTGATGGAGTATATAGTAAACAAGCTAGACCTAAATATTTAAATGGAGAAACTGCAAATTCTAAATATCTAACTCAACAAATTTTCCAATATGATTTAAATAAAAATGAATTTCCTTTAACACAATTAAGACCTATTGCTTGGAAATCCGCAATTAAAGAAATACTATGGATTTATCAAGACCAAAGTAATTCATTAGATTTATTAGAAAATAAATATAATGTATCATATTGGAATAGTTGGGAAGTTGGGAAAACAAGAACAATTGGGGAAAGATATGGGGCAATAGTAAAGAAACATAAAATAATAGATAAATTATTAAAAGGGTTAGAAACTAATCCATATAATAGAAGAAATATTATTTCATTGTGGGATTATGAAGCATTTGAAAAAACAGAAGGTTTAGCACCTTGTGCTTATCAATGTTTATTTGATGTTAGAAATATTAATGATGAAATTTATCTTGATTGTTCTTTAATTCAAAGAAGCTCTGATATGCTTGTTGCTTTACATATTAATCAAATTCAATATGTTGCTTTACAAATGATGATTGCTAAACATTTTGGCTGGAAAGTTGGTAAATTTACTCATTTTGTAAATAATCTACATATTTATGATAATCAATTTGAACAAGCTAATGAGTTATTAAGCCGAAATAATTCTTCTGCTTTACCTGTTTTAAAGTTAAATTGTCCCGACAAAACTAATTTTTATGACATTAAATTTGAAGATTTTGAATTACTAAATTATAATCCTATGAAACCTCAATTAAAGTTTGATTTAGCAATTTAAAAAATTTTTAAAAAAGCAAAAAAAATATTAATTTTTTTTGAAAAATAAGGTAAAATATAATAAAACCTTAAAAAAATAAGGTAAAATATAATAAATAAGAAAAAATAATGAGGTATTTATATAATGGCAAATCATATTACTTTAGTTGCTTCTTTAGTTGGAGATATTAAATATGCAACTTACAAAAGAGATAACGGTGAAGGGTTTAGAGCTAGTTTTTCAGTAGCACAAAATCAAAGTGTCTTCAATAAGGAAACTAATTCTTATGATGAACTCCCACCTAAGTTTTGGAATATTACTGTTTTTGATAGTGTCGCTCGTTCTTTAGAAAAATCAAGTATTCCTAAAGGTGCTCCATTACTTATTCAAGGAGAGCTAACACTTAGAGAAGTTCCTGAATACACAGATAGAAATGGAATTGTTCATCCTAAAGAAATTGCAAATCAAATTCAAGTTACAAATATTGGTGCATTAATTGGTAAAGGTAGATCTGCTAATGTTGTTTTAACTAAGAATGTATCAGGATCTACAGCTCAAGCTCAAACAACAACACAACAATCTTCATATCAAGCACCTGTTCAACAAACACAAACTCAACCAGTACAAAATAGTAATTCATTCGATTTTGGTGGTCCAGATGATTTTGATGAAGATGATATTTTCGGATAACATATAAAATAGAAGAATAAACAATATTAAAGTTGTTTATTCTTTTTCTTTTATTTTGATATAAAAATTATTTATATAATTAATATTAAAAAATAATTTACAAAATAAAAGAGGTGATGTGGATGGCTTTAAATAATAAAGCTAAAGATGCTTTAATGGCAGGAGCCAATAAGGCAAAACAAGCCGTAACAGAAGGAGCTAGTAAAGTTAAAGATAATGCTATAACAGGTGCAAAAAATACAGCAATAAATGGAGCTGATAAAGCAACTGGTGGTGCAGTTTCAAAAGCCCAACAAGCAATTAAATTAGTAAAAAAATTAGCTCAAATAGCATGGCAAATTATAAGGATGGTATTTGATTTTATAGTTACTGTCATACATCTTTTATTTAACCCGATAACATGGTGGGTTTTATTAGGTACCGCAGTATTACTTATTATTGTAGCTATTTTTCAAGTTTATGGTCCTACATCTTTTAAATATGACCCAGGTAATGAAGCATTAACATCTTTAGAAGAAATAGAAGATGATAAAAAAAGCGAAATTGCAAGTTTAACATTCTCACAACACACTAAAATAAATAATAATGTATCTGCTTATTTAGGAAAATTATTTGAAAAAAATAAAGATAAATTAGCTTATATAAATAAAACTATACCTGAGGGTTGTGATTCAAAATGTATTTTAGATAAAGTTAATAGTGGAGAATGGGCAGATATTGAATTGGGAGCTTGGAAATTAAAAGGTGACAATGCTAAAAAAGTGTTAGAGGCTTCGATAAAATCAAAAACAAATTGGAATAAAAGCGAAACTCAAATGGAAGGTATTATTTCAGCAATAAATAAATCAAAAGATAAAACCCTTACTAATGTAGATGGTGAAGTTTCAGATTCAATTAAAGCTGTTAATAATTTATTAAACATTTCAATGACAGATGCTGAAGTTGAACAAATGAATGAAGAAGTAAAATCAGCAGCCAAATCAATAGAAGACAAAGTTGAGAAAGTTAAAAGAATTGGACAAGGAAATTGTTTGGGAAGAACTGAAGGTGGAAAAGCAATAGAAGATGAGAATTGTTCTGGCTTGGATGATGGTAATGGTGGTTCTATAGATTCTTCTGACTTAATTGAATTTTTAGAGGAATATGCTGTATCAGATAAAATTTCAACTCCTGGATCTACAGGTGAGTCACAAGCTACTGATAAAATGAAAGCAGGAAAACGTAAGGCAGAAGCGGCTGGCGGTACTGACCCTTATACAGGATTATATTCTTCTTGTGACAGGCTAGTTGCTGCTGCATTAAAAGCAACAAAAATAGACACTTCATACCCATGGGGAGGAGTTGTTGCTCAAGACCAATATTTAAGAAGCCATCCTGAAAAATGGAAACAAGTAAGACCAGAAGACAGAAAATCAGGTGATGTAATTGTTTGGCTTGGTGGTGGAGTAGAACATACTGCTATTTATGGTGTAAATAAAGCTGGTAAAAAAATGGTTTATCAAGCTAGTTTCCAAGATTACTTACCACATAAAGCTGAAACATCAGATAGAAATTATGACCCTGACTTTATGGTTGGTGCAACTATGACATATTGGAGATTTGTAGGTAAGAAAGGTTAACAAATGAATAAAAATAATAAAGACACAGAAAAAAATAATATAAAAAGCTATATAATTGCTTTTGCTTCTATTATTGCAGTAATTTTAATAAGTGTTTATTTAATGAGTTTATTTTCACCAAATAAAAAAGTAAAAGTGACTGAAAATCAAATTTCTAATACTGTAAATAATTCAGAGGAAAACTCAAAAAATACTGAATCACAAACTCAAGGTAAATTAAAAACAACAGCTTCAGAATCAGATTATGAAAAATTATCTACTGATTTTATAAATGTTATATCTACTTTAGATGGCAATGGTTTTATTAAACCTGATTATAATAATAAAGAGGAATTTTATAAACAATCTAGAATTGGACAATGTAACATTCTTAGAGATTATCTTTCTGATAACATGGCTGAAAAATACAATTGTGAAAAATTACCTAATATTGCAAATGACCCTACTTATTCATCAACCTTAATAACTTCTAAAATTGAAGAAATAAAGGTAAAATCAAAAATTAAGTTGGACGAAGAAACTTTTAGATTTACTTATTATGTTAAAATTAAATTTGATTTAGAACAATTAAAAAATCATGGTGAAGGTTCTGATGGGGGGACAATAAAAGCAACTGCAACAGAAGAATTTAATGATGTATATGTAGATGTTAAAAATAATAAAATTTTTAAAACAAATATTGATGAATCTATGAAAAATGCAACTGTATTATGGGATGGTAAAAGTTATCTTAATTTAGACTGGCAAGTTGCAAAATAAGTTTAATTTAAAAAGAAAATCATTTGGTTGATTTTCTTTTTTTTGATATTTTCATTATAAATTAATATGTTATAAATAAAAAATTTAATATTTTATATTGATTTTTTTATAAATAAATAGTAAAATGATAAAAACAGGAGGTCTAATGGACAATTTAGAAGAAGAAAAAAATATAGAAATTAAAGATAATGAAAAAATATACTTAGAAGAAACAGAAGAAAAAATATCTGGTTTCGTAATTAATAATTTATTTAAAGAAGATGATACGACTGAATATAGATCTGTAAAAGATTTGCATAAAAACCCACCTGTATTAACATTAATTGAAGATGAAAATAATTCAATGAGTTTAAATTTAGATTTAGAAACAGTAAAAATTTTAATAGATGATTTAAAAGTTATAGAAAAAGGTTTTTACGGATATAAATATGACAGATTAAGTTTTAAAGAAAAAATAAAAAATTTACCAAAAGATATTAAATATCACCCTATTCCATATATTTGGTTCGGTATTATTTTATTCTTAATTTTAATATTATCTTTCTTTTTTGCATAAAAATATTAGGAGGTTTAAATAAAATGAATGTAGAACCAAAAAAGGATTATTTATATAAACACAATAAATATGTAAATGGAGATCTTGTTTTAACTAAATCATTTGTATTAAAGAAAAGAATTATGAAATTCTTAACGAATTTTATTGTTGTTTTTATATTTTTAATTGTAGCATTTATAGGGTATAAAGTATTAAATCCAACAGTAATAGTAGATGGTAAAAGTTATTCTCTACAAAAAGATATTACTAATTTATCTATTAATGATAATGTTATTTATTCTCAAAAAAATGATTATTTAGAACAATTATTAATTTCAAGTGGATTCTATGAGACATATAAATATTCAGTAATAACTTTACCTGCTGGTATAAGTAAAGAAACTGGTAAACAATTAGCTAAAGACAAATATGTTTTAAAATGTGAATCAAATATTTGTTCAGGTAAATTGATTGAAGTAGATAAATCAAATATATTAGGTAAAATAGGTGATTAAATGAGGTACCATATTAATAAAAAAGGGGAGGTTTCAATTTGTTTAGCCGTATTTAAAAATTGCCCTTACGCTCAGCATTTTAATTCTTTTTCTGCCGGACAAGAATATATGGATGATTGGGAAGGTAATAAAGAAACATACCCAAAATTAAGAGATGAAGATATTTTAAAACCTGAAAATGAATTAATGATAGAGGGTAAAGATTTCAAAAATAAAGAATTATTAAAAACAGTTGATTTAAATGATAATTCAATAATTTTACTTATAACAAAAAATAATAATAAAGCAAGAATTTTAAATTATATTTCTGATAATATAGATAATAATACATTTTCAAAAAGAAAATTATTCAAAGCTTTTGATTCAGCTGGATTAAATTTAGAAACAACTAATAATCTAGACAAGAATAAACTTTTTAATAAATTTAAAGAAAAAGATTATAGTATTAGCAATATTTTATCTTCATTTGATTATTCTGCTTCTGATGTTATTTTAGACAAAAATACTAAATTAAGGGTTTTTAATTTAACTCCTGACCCAGAATATAATTATAATTCATCAGGTCAAATTTATCCAACAGTAGGAGGTTCTTATGTATGACATTGTATCACATGAAAAATGACGGAACACCTGGAGTATGTTCTGCTCAACCTGGTAATTGCCCTTTAAGTAATTCATCTATTCACACACATACTTTAGAAGAAGCACAAGACTTTGCGGATAGAATGAATGAAATAAAGTCTTTAAATATGTATGAAAAAGTAAGGTTAAATTCCAATAATAATTTAGACAAAGATGAAGATACTACTTATTTATCAGAGAATCAAATAAAAAAATTAGAAATTGCAGATTTATATGTTTTATCTAAACCTGATTTGAATTTAGAACAAGAAAGTGAGAATTTAATAAAAGGGTTAAATGAAACAGAAACATTATTGACTGAACATCTTCAAAAAGAATATTATTTAAATTCTGATAAAGCAAGGGTTGAATATGAAGATAATTATAAAACTTATTTATTCAATAAATTTAAACCTGATGGATATCCTTTAGAAATTAAGAATGTTACAATTAAAACTAATAAAGGTACAATTGATACAGATATTAAGATAAGTTTGACTAGAGATTTAAATTGGAAATATAGTTACAATTCAAAAAACAAAGAAATAGCAGTTGATTTGGAAGAATTAGAAAAAGGATTTTTTAGTAGACCAGATGTTAAACCTTATATGGATGAAAACTGGAAAAAAAGAGCAGAGTTATTAAAATTAGAGGAAAATTCAGTTAATAATTCAATTGCAAAATTAAAAAGAGATAGAGAACAAATAAAATTAAAAAGAATTGAATTAGAAGATAAATTAGATTTATATAGTAGACAATTAGCACCATTAAGTGAAAGAAGATCTATTCAAAGAATGGCATTAAATGAATTGAAGAATAGAGGATATTAAGATTACTCTTCATTTTGAGTAATCTTTTTATTTGCATTTTAATGAAATATATGTTATAATTTTGAAAACAAATATATTAATCTTTAGGAGGAATTAATGGAAGAATCTAAATTTCTAACAAAAGAAGAAGAAATAGAATTAGCTAGAATTATTCAAGATTATAAGAATAACAAAGATACTATTTATTCAAAAGAAGATGTTAATGAAGCATACGAAAAGTTATTTAAAAGTAATATGAGAGGTGCTTATAAAATTGTATCTAATTATTTCAGTTATTACGCAGCTTATTATTATCCTTATGAGGAGGCACTACAAGATGCTTTAACTGCTTTAGCTTCATATATTTGGTTGAAACATAATCCTGACAGAGGAACAAAAGTTTTAACTGGTGCTACTTGGCATATAATTAAAGCATTACAAGTTAATTCAGGAAAATATAGAGATATACCTCTTACTCCTACTGAAGATTATAGGTATAATTTAATTAGTAAAAAAATTAAAGATTATGAATTTGACAATCAAGAATATAATTCTTTAATTGACTATTTGGAGAATACAACTGATGTTCCAAGTAAAAGTATTCATGCTATTCTAAATATGAGAAAAGGTGTAAAATCAATTGATTCTACTGTTAAAGCAAATTCTTTCTCTAATGATAATGTAACACTTGCAGAAATTATTCCAGCTGAAAATGTAAACCCTGAAGAAGTAATAGTACAATCTGATTTATTAGAAAAATGTTTTAGTATTTTAACTGAAAAAGAAAAATTACTATTAAAAATGAAATGGGATTTATTACCCGGATATAAAAATGAAGATGAATTTTTAAAGAAACATAATATAACTAAATCTTATTATTTAAAAAACACAAAAAATTCATTAAATAAAATTAAAAAAATTATGCAAAAGGAGAAAAAGAAATTTGAATAGTTTAGCAATAGAGTTAACAATCAAAACTAAAGAAGATATAAACAAAATAGAATTTGATTTAAATAAAAGAAATTTAACTTTCATGGCTAAAGATAAAGATATAGAAGGTTCTTTTGCTACAATGTTTATTTCATATATTATTTTTATTAATAAAAAACAAGAAGAAAAGCAGATTAGAAATTTATTAGATTTCTTTGAGCATTTTTCTTCATTAAAGCCAAGAATTATACCTTTAGGAGAGCATGATGAAGATTAGACTTAAAAAAGATAGTGAATTTTTAAAATCATTCAAAAAGAAACCTGTTAATTTCAGAGTTGAATCAGTTATTCATGATGGACAATGGTACACACCTGAAAAATGGGCAAAAGTTGCTAAATGTTCATTAGAGGATGTATTAAATTTCATTAAAGTTACTGATTACTTAATAACTGATAAGGGTAGCTATAGAGTAAATAAAGATGAAATTGAAAGATGGTACAATGAAAACAATTTGGATATAACCGAACCTTTAGTCCCAAATAATTTTGTACCTAAAATATGGGATGGAAAAACTGAAACTGAAACATTTTTAAATACACCAAAATATTTAGTGAATGTTCTTTTGGTTTATTATAATACAAGTAAAGAATTGGAAGAAATTAAAAAAGTTTTAAAAGGGAAAGTATTTTTCACTCAAGATGAAGGTTCATCCACTTTAAGTGTTTCAACTTTGAGAGTTTATTCCATATCTAATGATTTTACAATAAATTACCTTAAACAACATTTACCTGAAGATATTCTTAAAAATATTAATTTTAGATCCAGACAATCAGTATTATGGAGAAATATAACTGATTTTTCAGAAGAATTTATTGTTGAATTTTTAGATTTTTATTTAGATTATGCAAAGGGGCTATTAAAGAATCATAATAAAACAATTGAAATTTTCATTCCAAATTATCAAGATAGAGAACTAAAAATTCAAGAATGGATCTTAAGAGCAGCTGGTAAGTTTGATGAAAAACAATGTGTACCTTTTTCAGGATATTTAGCAAATGTTTTACAGAGATGGCCTTATGATTTACCTAATATGGAACTAGGTTTAGAATTGGCAAAATTCCAAAGAGTTAGGACTAAAGCTATAAATAAAATCATTCAAGAACGTGAAAGTGAAGATTATACAGAAGAAGAAATTCAAATTATGCTTCCTTACACAAAAGAAGATTATTATCGATTATTATCAGAACATGACAGATGGAATAATATAAGAACAGCTTCATCTATAACTTGGGATGAAAAAGGGAATGAGAAATCTGGTGTGAATATTTTTGATAATAAAGAAAGTGAAAAAATTAAAATTAATCTTGCAAATAAATTAAGTGTTTCATTATTTAAAACTGCAATAGAAACTAATGATTATAAATCTTTGTTTAAAGTAATTCAGAATTTTAAAGGTGATTCTAGTATTCCAAAAATAGATTTAAATGAAGAATTTAAAAATAGTTTATGGAAGAATTTTAATAATGAGGAATAATTATGAACAATAGATTATTTTTAGAAGAAATTAGAGATAGAGCAAAACAGCAAGCTAAAAATAATATAAAAATATGGATTAAATGGGGCTTTTTCTTATTATTTTTATTTTTGTCAGTTGTTTCATTAATGAGTATAGTAGCAATATCTGCATTTAAACAAACTATATCTTTTGAAAATTTTGAAGAGATGGGGAATGTAACTAATACATTTTTACAAGGCAACTCAAATGGGAGTTTTAGTTCATCAATTAACGATATTATTCCTTATTATGATTATTTAATTTTTGCAATAAATAACACAGAAATATTAGGTTTAATTTCTATTGTTCTGTCCGTTCTTTTTCTGATATTATCATTTCTATTTTTAAAAATAAAAATAAAAAAATAACAAATTAGAGGAATTTTATCCTCTTTTTTTGTAAAATGAAGGTAAAATAAAAACATATAATCAAAAGGAGTTCTTATGATAAAAATTAGTATTATTGTTGTATTAAGTTTAATTGCTTTTATTAGTGTATTACTGAATATTCTTGTCCATCAAGGAAAACTACCTAGTTTAATTAAACATCAAAATAAAATTCAATTGTCCTCATTGATAATAATTATTCTGCAAATTTTATCTGTATTTATTTTGTCATTTAATCCTATTCTATTTGAAGATAAAAATAAATCATTGGATGCAAATAAAATATTTGAAGAAGTTGAAAAAAGGATTAAATCAGAATACCCAGATAAAGTATATAATCCAGATAAACCAAAATCTGAAATAAAACAAGAATTTACAAAACAATCTGCAATTGATTCAGTAAAAGAAATGTTCACTGAAATCAAAGGTTCAGATGACAAAGATAAATTAAAAGAGAGACTTTCTAAATTAGATTCAGACGATAATGCCTATAAGGACAATACTTATTTCCCTCAGAATGTTTTAGCAAAAATTTATTTACCAGACACAATGAGTAATGATAATGTTTATCAAAATACAGCAACAGCATTATTAGCTTTAGCTGCTTTATTGGAAGAAAACACTGGCTCTATTGAAGTCAAAATATTAGATATGGCAAGTTTAGTTATTGATGAAAAAACAAATACTGTTTTTGTCCCATTAGATATATTTGTGGGAAGATTTACAGGTATAACATTACAAATGGTATTTATAGATGGGGAATGGAAATTATTGCCTCATAGTTTAATGATTACTGCTCAAAATAATATTTTGCAACAAAAACAAGCTGAATTAAAAGAAAAGGGAGAAAATAACAATTGAGAATATTAAAAATTGTTTTAGACAATATAAGATCTCACTCTCATTATGAATTTATACCTGCTTTAGAAGGTACAACTGCAATTTCAGGTACTAATGGTGCAGGTAAATCAACAATTGTAAATTCTTTTGCTTGGTCATTATTTGGATCTAAGGCACAATCATTAAAAGCTAAAGATTTTATTCGAGAAGGTGTAAATCCAAAAGAAACTCATGTTGGAGTTGAGTCTTATTTCGCATTAGGAAATAGAGAATATAAAGTAGATAGAAAAATTGTATCACCAAATGGAAATTCAACTTGTAGTATTTATTCTAGACCACTAAATTCAGAAGAAGATTATGTTTTGGATTGTGGCCCTGGTGTAACTCATTCAGAGAAATTTCTAAGAAGATTATTAGGTTATGATGAAAAAGGATTTTATTCTTCAGCATTCGTCCAACAAAAACAAGTTGATTTAATTATTTCTGCAGGCCCAAGAGAACGTGGTGCTATAATTGAACAAATGATAGGTGTAAACACAATAACAGCATCTTTAGATATGGCAAGAGAAGAATTTAGAGGTCTTCAAAAAGCATTATCTGTAATTCAAACTGGTTCAATTGAAGATGAAGAATTAAAATTTCAAAATCAAAAGAATGTTGTTGTTAATATTAGAAACAATATAAAAGATATTAATAAAGAAATAGATGAATTAAAAGAAGAAGTAGATTTAATTAATATTCAATTTAAAGATGAAGTAGCCAAACAGGAAAAATATAATAATCTACATCAAGAAATAATGATTATTGAAAATAACAGTAAACATATCTCAGAAAAAATTGATTTATTTTTAGACATAGTTAAAAAATATCCTGATAATTTAACCTATTCAGAAGAATTATTAAAAGAATTAACAGAAAATAAAAATGAAGAAGAGAAAAAATATAAAAAATCTCTAGAGAATTTATTGTCTGTGAAATTAGAACTTGAAAAACTTGATAATTTATTTAAAAACAAAATAAACCCTTCTATATTAACTGATTATAATAATTTAATTGAAAAGCAAAATGAAATTAAATCTGAAATATCTAACATTGAATTTGAAATTAATTATATAAAGAATCAAGGGAAGAAAATACAATCATTCTTAAAAGCTTTAAAAGAAGGTGTAGCAGAATGTCCTTATTGTAAATCTCCAATTGAAAATATAGATGAAGAATTAAAATCTCATACTTTAGAATTTAATAATTTAAAAGATGATTTAAATGATAAAACAAATAAATTAAATCAGTTAAAATCAGAATCTACAATAACATTAAATTCTATTGTGAATTTACAGAATGACATAGACAAGTTAAATCAACAAGAGAAAAAAAGAGATGAATATTCTAACCTTAAAACTGAATTGATAAAACTAGAAACTGCTGAACAAACGAATAAAACATCTTTGAATTTAATTATTAATAGGTTAAATGATTTAAATGAAGTTAAAAATCGAGCAGAAGATTTAATTAATGCTAGAAACTCTATTAAATATTTAACTGAAAGATTAGAAGAGATAGCTCAAGAAAAATTAAATAAACAAATAGAATTATCTCTAATTGGAGCTTTAACACCTAAAGAATATAAAGAATTAACAAAAAAACATGAAGATTTAAATAATAAATTCAATAAATTACAATATGACAAATTTGAATTGGATAAGAATTTAGTTGTAGCCGAAAGTGAAGGTAAAATTTTATATGCAAACTGGAAAAATTGTCTTAAAGCTGCAGAAGATTATAACAATTTATCTAAACAATTAGAACTTATTAATTATTCAATGAAAACATTGTCTGAATTTAAAGATTTAAGAATCAAAACTGCTATACCCTCATTATCATCTATTGCTTCTGAAATTTTAAATAAATTTACAAATGGAGATTTTATTGAATTAAAATTAAATGAACAATTTGAAGCAAGTGTTGTTACATCAACAGGTAAAGAAAGGTCAGTTTCTGTCTTATCTGGAGGTGAATTATCAGCAGCTGCTATTGCATTAAGATTAGCTATTGCTTTATTTTTGCAAGATGGTACTCAATCATTGTTAATTCTTGACGAAGTTTTAGTTTCTATGTCAGAAGATAGACAACAACAAATTTTAGAAACTATTTCATCTTTATCTTCATCTCAAATTATTTTAATTGCCCACTCTCAAGTTGCTAATTCTTTTGCTGATAAAGTTATAGATTTATAAATTTGATATTTAAAGTAAATAAAATATGATATGAAACAGGTTGTATAAATGATAACAAATAAGAAAAATGTAGAAAGGATTAGTAATTGACAGATTAGGTTAATTATGATAAAAGAAAAAAGATACATTTAGGACGGAATATGAAATTTAATAAAACAAAAGGTATTGTTTTTCGTATGTATAAAACAAAAGGTCCTGACTTGTTATTACCTCTATATAACATATTACAAGGAGAACTTAATAGAATCCTGTCCACACCAACTTATGTAGAAGCTTTATCAAAGATAGAGTTTAAATATAGGGATGAAAATGGTGAGGAACAATCTAAATTAAATGGTATGTTATGGAGTGAAATACATGAGATAATAGGAGATTCTTTAAAGGGTAAAGTACCAGATGCTTGGTACATACGGATTTTATACCATAATATAATAAGTTTGTTAAAATCAAGACAAGAACAAATTAAGATTTATGAGATATTGAAATCAAATCAATATAAAATAGATAACACATTAAGAGATAAATTATCACAAGAAAAATTATATCCTACTAATGCTTACTTAGAAACTTTAGCGAATGCTAAAGATATGCCAGTATTACCAAAAAGAAAAACATTTATTCTTGATTTTTCAGTTTCAGACAAACAAATGTTTCGTATTGGTAAAAATTCTAATCTTTATGAAATAAAAATTTGCAGTAGAAAAGAAATAAAAGATAATAATCTCGAAACAGGTTGGCTATCATTTGAGATGTATTTACCAATGTATATACGAGAAAGTTTTACTGGTAAAACAGCAAAACCCCAATTCTATTGGGACCACAACAAGGAAGAATTTGTTTGTGCAATTCCATGTGAAATTAAGAAACTGCCTAATGAATATGAAAATGTAATGGGCGTAGATTTAGGAAAAATCAAAGTTTATTCGGCAACAGTAGTTCGTAAAGATGGAAGTATATCTGATGAATATGTACCAACAGAAGAATTACAAAATTTAGTAGATAAACTAAATAGAATGAATAAACATATAAGCTCAGTTTATGAGAAAAAGAAACGTTCGTATAAATACGGAAATTTCACAAAAAGACAGGATAGAAGAGAATTAGACTACAAACGTAGTCGAAATAAAAGAACAAAATTACAATTTGCGATAGCAAAATTAGTTGCAGTAGAAGTTGTAAATGTTGCAATAAAAGAACAATGTAAAGAGATACATTTAGAGAATTTGTCTTGGATAAAAAGTTCAGGTGGAAAATGGAATTTTGCACAAGTACAAGCTTGTATTGAAGAAGTGGCTGAATTATTCAGTATTAAAGTTGTAAAAGTAAGTGCTTACAATAGTTCAAAAACTAATCCTGTCACTTTTGAAATTGGTACTATTTCTAACCGTGATGTTACTTTCAAAAACGGACAGAAAGTTGACCGTGACCAACTTGCAGGTCTTAATCTCGCATTAAGAGAACCTAAAAAACTAAAACAACGGAAAATTAAAACTCTAAATATTAGGGACTCCGTTGTTATACAACGGCAAAGTAGACGTTTCAATAATTATTTAATGAAGAAGTCAGTTATGCCTGAAATTAAAAGTAAAAGAAAGATACACAAGGAATTTTTGAGGGCAAAGCAAGTATCTTCAAATCCTGATTTAATCAAAAAAGAGAACAAAAAAATCGTAATGTTCTCACATGATAAAGCAAAATCTGATTTTGCAATCGTGTCTGTTTATAAATCTAGTACTCTTAAACTTAAATTTTATTTTGCGAATAATTTACAACTTAAGCATATTTATACTAATTTATGATAGTAAAACAAAACGATATGGAGAGATTAAAGAATGAGTAAATGGGAACAAATAATTCAAGCTTATTTGATTGATAATGACGCTATAAGTGAATTAGAAACGAACGGAACATCTTCTGTTTTCGTTAGACAAAAAGGAATAAGAATTGAAATTCCAAATATTTTTACATCAGAAAAAGAATATATAGAAGAAACAAGAAAATTAGCAAACCTTGTTTCTCCTGATGAAGAACCAGAAGGAGGAAGAAAATTCTTAGCTGAGGGTAAATTGGATTTAGGAGCTGCTGGTTCTGCAAGGTGTCATATTGTATTACCTCCAGCTTCGGATTATCCCTTAGTTACAATTGCTAAGAAATCTGTTTCTTTAACAACTTTAGAAGATATTTATAGGTCTGGAAGTATGTCAAATAAAATGTATAATTTTTTGAAAGCTTCCGTTGAAATAGGCCAAACTATTGTATTTTCAGGTTCAACTGGTGCGGGTAAAACAACAATTTTAGAAGCAATGACTAAATTTATACCTGAAGATGTAAGAATAGGTGTTGTTGAAGATGCTCCTGAATTACTTTTAACTCAACCTAATACAGTTTATTTACATTCTAAACCTTGGCAACCAGGTATGGACCCTAATAATGAAGTTACTTTAAATTGGTGTACGAAACAAATAAACAGAATGAGAACGGATAAATTAATAATTGGTGAAAGTAGAGGCGCTGAATTTGCAGAGTTTTTAATTTGTGCAAACTCAGGTATGAATGGCTCAATGACAACATTACACGCAAATTCACCTAAATTAGCATTACAAAAAATGACTCAATTTGTCATGCTTGCAAAAGAACAACCAATTAGAATTATTAATAAAAATATTGCAACAACTATTGATTTAATTGTTCAATTAGAAAAATTTCCTAATGGACAATATAAAATGACATCAATAGAAGAAGTATCTAGAATATTAGGTAGAGATGAATCCGCTGAAATTGCAACAACACCATTATCAGTATGGGACTCACATTCTAAATCCTGGTCTGATTCTTTCTTAATTTCAGATAATTTAAGAAAAGCATTTGAAAGTCATGGTTATGAATGCCAAAACTTTACAAAACATAGATCTTTTTCAACCGAACAGAATGTAGATGAAGAAGATAAAAATAATATAAATTCTAATAGAAGAAGATTATTTGGGAGGTAACAATGGATAAATCAACACTTAATTTAATTGCAATTGGAATTTTAGCAGTGGTCTTCTTTATTATAGAAGGTATTGTAATATATAGAATTTACAGGGCATACAAAGAAAGAAAAAATAAAGTTGATTTTAAACTCCCTAAATTAGAAGAAGAAAAAGAACCTGATTTAATGCCTTCTAAACCTTATTCTAAAGTACCTACAATTAATAAAAAGAAATATTCAAAAGATAAAACTATTTCTTTATCTTCAACTGAGGATATAGATTTAGAAGAAGAATTAGAAAATCAATATAACACATCTAAGAAAAAGATTAAAATTGTTGATTTACCAAAATTATAGAAAGAGTTTTAAATGAAAACATTATTTAATGTGCCAGATGAATTAACATATAAAAATGGAATAAAAATTACAATTAATATAAATCTAGAAGAAGAATTAAATCTAATTTTTGAAGAAGAATATATTAGACTTTCTTCAAGATGTCATAAAACATCTGACCCAGAAATAATTTCAAATTCAAAGAAATTCATTTTAGATTCTTTATGCCATCAAATTTCACTAATAACATTATCTGGTAATTTTGATTTAAATACAAAAGAAATCATTCTATCACAAAATAATGTTATTAAAGATAAAAAAGTACACTTTCAAAGAGAAGCAATGTTACAAGAATCTGTACTTTTAGAAAAATTAGACGAAATATTCAATAATAATATATTGAGACTATTAAGAACTGCTAGTATTTGTTCTATACTGTCTTTATAAGGAGGAATAATAATTAATGAGTAAGAAAATACCAATTGAACCTGTTAAAGCAAATCAATCTATTAAAAAGAATGCAGTAATTAGAGAGGTTGCTCAAATTACAGGTCAAACACAAGGAGTTGTAAAAGATGTATTAAATGCTTTTACAGATTTAGCACAAAGAGAAATGATAGTTAATGGAGTTTTTGATTGGAAAGGTTTACCGACTGTAACAAGACAAGTTAGAAAAGGTTTCCTCCGTTATCAAGAGGATATTGATAAAACTTTACTTTACCCTGAAACTTGTTATTTAAGTGCTAAAGTTTCAGAACCTGTTAAGAAATTACATAGGGAAATGTTTAGAGCTCAAAGTAATGAAGAGAATGGAACAACACCTGAAAATTGGTGGGAGCCTTATGTTTATTGTGATGGAGATTACAAGAAAAAACAGTAAAGAGAGTTAATTAAACTCTCTTTTTTTGATATTTTTACTAATATAATATATTTAGGAGGTATAGAGCAATTGTTCAATATTCCAATAGAATAATGAATTTTTTTGCTTTAAAATTAAATGATTAGAAAAAGTAGAGTAATACTTACTGCATTATTTGCTTTTTTTGGGATAGCTTTAATGGTTGCTCCAATGGCTATACAACCAATTTATATGATTGTTAATGCTGACCCTAAAAATGATGGTAAAGAAGCAGAACAAAATGAATCAGATAATAAAACAACATTAGATAATGCTTTAGAAGAAGAATTTGGTTCAGAAGACGAGAAAAAAGATGATAAGAAAGAAGCTGAAGGTTCAGATAAGAGCTCTCAAGGGTCTCATACAATAGAGGGTTGGGAACGTCATTTCACTAAAAAAGGATATATTTTTAAACGTCCTAAAAATGATGATAGTATTTATTATTTGGCAGAACAAATTTTTGTACCTGGCTCATATATAAATGAGGTTTGGAAAGCTGTTACTTATAGTGAAAAAGAGAATGCTGATAATACAGTTTTTAAAGAAGGAGATAATGGGAAAGAAATATGTGATTTTCCTGATGAACCCCAAAACTTATTAAATCATAATTGTGATTTACCTCAATTAGGTACTGAATTTTTCCAAACTTTCTTGGGTCCTGCAAGTAAAAAAGGTGTTCAAAATTATCAAATGACTTCATCTATGATAACAGGGTTAACACTCGGAATGCCAGCAGGAATACCAAATAACACAGTACCAGCAACAAAAGAAGAAAGAGTTGCTTCAGGTTATAATTATACAGCATTGGAGAGATTCGGCTACAATTTAGAATTGACAAGTTATGCTGGTGAATATGATGAAATATCTACATCTACACCTGCGAGATTATTAGCAAATATTGGATTTTGGGGTAAATTAAAACTTGGTGGTTCAGCAATATTAAATGGATTAGGTGGAATATGGAAAAATTTAGTTAATAATTTTGAATGGAACCCTCTTAAATGGGGAAAGAAATTAGCAGAAGCTAAAGTTGCAGGAGGAGTTGCTGCAGCTCAAACAGTTGTTGACACTTCAAATTTAAATATTGCTACAACTCACGGTTGGAAAAGGCCAGATTTTGTAGATACTCTTTATAATGTATATTATGCAACAGATAAAGAAATAATTGAGAAACAAAATAGTGACCTGATGAAAAAAGTAAAAGCGGAATTAAAAGATAAAATAGAAGAAGATGTTAATGCTAAAAAAGCTATTCATTTAATGCCAGAAGAATCTGATTTCCCTAAATTTACTTATGACCCAAATAAATTAACAAAAGAATCAGCAGCTGCAATTGAAACATGGAAAAGTTGTAATGCTAACAAAAGTAAAGATGATAAAGAAAATAAATGTGGTTCTGAACCGACTCCTGTTTACATGACGGAAGAGGAACAATTTGAAGAATGGAAAAATGAAGATTATCAAGTACAATTTGATAAAGATGCAAAAGATGTGGGTATAGATTGTTTTGACGAATCTAAAAATTATAATCAATTATTAGATTGTTATAAACCTAAATATACTGATTATGCTAAAGATATTTTTGCAGGTGATAAAGCTGTATTTAAAAATGCCGTACAGAAAATAATGGATGAATATTTCAAGAATAATCCACATTATGATGTTAATAGAGGGTTATCTCATTATATGTGTGGAGATGAAGAAGGTAAAATTTCTGATGGCTCCAAATCTCTTAACACTTGGAAATGGCTTTATGAAAAAGAAAATACTAGAACAGAAGAATTTTTAAATAAAGATTCAGGGTGTAAACCTGTACGTCCATCAATAGAAGGGGCACAATATGGTACAGGAGATGGAAAAAGTACAGATACTCGTTATAAAGAGTTTGTTAATAAAGAACCTATTTCATCTGTTGGTTTTTGGGGAGGTCTTGGTAAATGGCTTGCACAATTAACAACAAAGATTACAAACACATTGATTTCTTTTGCCTTTTCAAATGTTATAGAAGCATTAAGTATAGACAAAATAATTACTAGTTCAATTGAAACATTTAGAGATAGTGTATTCTTCCCTCTCGCAACAATAGCAATAGCTATATGGGCAACCTGGTCAATCGTAAAATACCAATCTGTAAAAGGTTATGGATTCTTAAAAATGTTGTTAGAAATGTTATTGGTTTTTGTTGTTGCAACATTCACATTATTCCAAGCAGGTAATTTATTAAAATTAGTGGAAGTTGTCCCTACAGAATTTGATAAAATGTTAGCTGAAGCTTTAATTACAGATGAAACAACACCTTATTGCCAAAGCTCTGGAGGTCAAGATAAAGTAAGGAATATTCAATGTACTGTTTGGGATATAACTATTTTCCAACCTTGGGTACACGCACAATGGGGTACAAGTTATTTCAATTTAAATGCTGATAATTTCTCAATATCAGATGAAACAAAAACATTAGTAGGTGAAGCCGAAACAGACCTTGGTGCAAAGACCATTAAAAACTGGGCTTTATACCAATTAGATAGAACAAAAACAGGATCTATCACAACACAAGATAAAAGCCATCCTACAGGTTTTAAAGCAAAAAATATATATAAAATAGTTGATTTGCAAGCAGGTCCTAAAAACGGAGAAGGTAGAGATGCAAAATACTTACACTCTTGGGCAGGTCATAATAATGAACGTGGTTCTATTATGTTTCTTTCTGGTGCAATGGGAGTATTAACTTTAATTGTCATCGGAGGCTTAGCAATTGCTAAATTAGATATGACATTCCAAATGGCTATAAGAATATTTTTCTTACCATTCGTATTTATTGTATGCTTATTGCCTGGTGGGACACAAAAAACATGGCAATATTTAGGAGATATTCTTGGATTAATAATGAAAAGAATATTTGTAGTTCTAATTTTAATTGTAAGTTTAAATATCCTTAATGCTATTGCAGCTTCAGACTCAAATTATATTGTTACCGCAATGTTTAGTATTGGTATATTAATTGCAATAAAAATGTATTGGAAAGAAATTGTAAGGCTAATTAATGAAACTGAAGTGAATATTAATCAAGCTAGAGATACTATAATGAATGGTGCTTCAAGTGCTATGCCAAGAAGTGTTAAACAACGTTATTCACAAATCAAAAATAGCCTTTATTCTGGTTCTTCAATGGCCCTTGGAGGAGCAATAAGTGGAGTTATGATTAATAGAAAACTTAAAAAAGAAGGACTTGAAGTTAAAGGTAGCGGATTTGTAGAGGGAATGAAACATGGATGGCAAATGGGTGCTGGAAGAGGAGCTTTATTAGCTTACAATAGAAATAGAAGGCAAGGATTTGGTTTAGGTGAAACTTTATTACAATCTTATAATATTGGTAAAACAGAAGGTGGTATTGCAAATGTTATGGGTAAATCTAATCCTGAAAAAATGGCTGACCTATTCTCAATTAGAGGTATATTAAAGAATAAAATTTATGAAATAAAAGAACAAGCGAAAAAAAGAGGAGAAGAATTAAGGTTATCATTAGGAGATACTTACAGAACACCAAGTGAAGAAGAAATTGAAAATGCAATTAAAAATGATTCTATTCTTCAAAACCTCCATATAAATCTTGGTAATTTAGAAAGAGCAGTTGGAGTTATAGATAATATGACTGACCATAAAGCTGGAATAGCAGGTGCAACATCTGGATTTAAACCTCATGAATTGAAAGCCATAAATCAATTATTTATGAATTTGAACATGGATAAATTAGGTAAAGGTAATGGATTAAATCAATCTAATATTGATAATAATCTTAGAGATTTCTTTAAAGGTGATTTTGATAATTTTAACAAAAATCCAAATACAGATGATAAAACAGTTGCAGCATTAAACTTTGCTAATCTTATAAATTCTCATTTAAGAGATGCAGCTGATAAAGAACTTAATTTTGATAGGACATTCTATGGAAAAGTACATAATATTATGATTGGAAGCTTTAGAAAAGATAAAGCTTTAATGAAACATAGAGTAAATCGTCTTAAATATAATATATTAGCTAAAAAATTAGAAGCACAAGAAACATTAATTAAATTATTTGAAAGAAGAAATAATTCTAAAAATGGCAAAGAACTTTCTAAATATGCTGAATTTATGAGAATTTACAATGGTACAGATACAGACAAAAAACAATTAGAAGCTTTAGGTGAATTAGCAAATCAATTTATGCTTGAAACTACAAGCCCTAAAGATTTATTTGGAACACATTTAGATATAGATGGAGAAACAGGAGAAGCAATACCTGCTTTCCTTATTAACCCTGTAACTGGAAAAGAATTTCCTATGAGAGATGGCCAATATTATGACCCTAAAACAGGTAATCCTATGGATGAATCAACTATCGCAGAATATTACTTTAATAGTCTACCTGAACCTGGTCAAACAATAAATGAAATTACTTATAATGGGCCTAATAAACAATCAGTATTAACAGTTTCTCAATTACAAAAATTTGGTGTTGACGCTAAAGTTTATAATGAAATTTTAATGGGTAAAGGTGGAATTAAAGCTGCTTCTGCTTATGCTGTAGCTGAAATTTATAAGAAAAATGAGAAATTAGAATTTAATAAACCAAAAGAAGTTATCGAACTTGAAAATGCTGCTAATAAGAAATCAGCTATTTCAGAAGTTGGAGGATTCTTAATGGGTGCTTTCTTTGAGCAAAAACCAGACCCTAATGCACCTAAAGATCCTAAGAAATTTACAAAAGCAAACTTATTTGAAGATCCTACTGAAACTTTATCTAGATTATCAGAATCATCTGAAAGAATTAATAAAGTTGAGGCACTATCTGATAAATTGGGCGGAATTAAATCTAAAGAAAACAAATTAAGAGGTTTATATGAACAAGAAGAAAAAGCTAAAGAAGAACGTTCTAATATTATTAAACCTAAGAAAGGTCAAATACCTGGAGTAGTTCTTCCTGTTGAAGATAAAATTATTGATGATAAGTCTCAAAGCTTTAAAATTCATAAACCAATTGAAGAAATTTATAAACCTTCATTTGCAGATAAATTAAATAAACGAATATTTAATGATAAACCAATTATTAATTCAGATAGTATAATAATAGAACCATCTAAGAATGATGAAAAATCATTATTTAGAACTAGAAATGAAGATAAAATCATTAAAGATGTCACTTCTGAAAATAATAAATCAGAAAATAAATTTATTAAAGAATCTACACCTCATGATAATAGAATTGTTAAAGACGTTACATCTCAATCAACTCAGATTCCAATAAAAGAAATTGACAGGAGTAATTTACCTAATGGATTAATTTCAGAAAAAACAATTCAAACTAAGAAATCACCTACAGAAGAAATTGCTCAAGGTATTGGTGCTTTACTAGGTGTTAAATCTAAATCTGAAGCCAAAGAAAAATCAACTCATATAGATACTGCATTTAAAGATAAACATGAAGAAGTTTTAGAAAAAATTAGTGCTTCAAATGAAAGAATTAATAAACTTAATAAAATTTCAGATCCTCTAGCAGAAATTTCTGATACAAATAAACCTAAACTAAGAGGTTTATATGAAAACGAAAAAGAAGTTTCAAATGAAAATAGAGACAAAATCATGGGCAAAAATATGAAAGATGCAAGAGACAGTATAGCTCATGTTGAGAATAAAGAATATTTAGATATTCAAACAGGTAAAATGTCTACAGAATCTCAAAATCAACAAAACGAAGCTAAATCCACTATTGATACACCTGTTAAGAAACATCAATTCTATAGGCTAAAAGGTGAACAAGTAACTAATTATGTGAATAAAACATTTGATGAAATAAAAGTAGATAAACCTAAAGAAGATGTTCCAGGTGTATCTACAGATAAAGCTTATAATGACACTGTTGATACTGCTAAAAGCATGATTACAGATTTAACTGCTATCGCTTCAAGTAGTAAATTATATACTGATGAAAGACCTTCTTTATTTGCTGAAAATAGAGGTGTTGTTACAGAAGTTGAAGCTAAAGAACATTGGAAGTATGAACAAGCTGATGATGTTTCAGAAGATGATTTAGAATTACATAAACAAAATCATAAAGAAAAACCTAAAAATCAATTAGAAGAGCCTGAGGATTATGACCCGGATTTTGATAAAATATTAGACTATTCTGAAGATAATAAACGAGAAGAAACTCATAGAGATGAAATAGATGAATTAGTAGAAGAATTTAACAAAACTAAAGATGAAATAAAAGAATTAAAAGAATCTAGAAAAATCATTAAACAAGATAAAAATAACAAAGAAATAGATAAAGAAATCAAAAAGAAAATAAAAGATGAAAAAGCCTATAAAAAATCAATTAAGAATGAATTAAAGAAAACAGAAAAAGAAAACAAAGTAATTCATACTGATTCTGACCTTGATAAATTCGCTGGTTTGATGATGAATACTAAACAAGAGAAAGATGATGATTTTGGTTTTGGAATGGGTCCTTTAACAATAGGTGGAAAACGTAAAAAACCTAAGAAGAAAGACGAAGCTTTCCAAATTCAAAGAACTTTTGATAATAGAATGGAAGAGTTTGATAAATTCTTAAAAGAACATGACAACTTTACATCTTATGTTGATAAACGTAAATCTAAATCTCTAGAAAAAGATATAGAGAATAGATACAAACAAACAAAAACAGAAAATCTTTTTGATGATTTATTTGGAGATATAAATGGGGAGGACAAATAAAATTGAAAAAACTGTATAAAATAATAACTTTATCTTTAGCTGTTTTATTTACAAGTTTTACATTGTTCCAACCAATAAAAACAGTTCACAACATAGAAGAAGCAAAAGCTTGGGATGTTGCCACACATATAGCTTGTAATTGGGCTGGTATTGTAGGAAAGGAAAAAGAAGGTAAAGAAATTGCAAGAATTGCCTTTACTGATTATTGGAGACATATTACACTTTCAAAATCCTCAACAAATGAATCAGACCATGCTTCAACTAATTGGCTCAATCAATTATTAAAATTTAGTGGGTATGAGATTGGAAGCAAATCAGCTTCCGATCCATTCACTAAGTTTGGCTTGGCAGGATTGAAATTTACATCCTATACAGGAGAGTGGAAATATTATAAAGTTGACCCTTGTGAAAGTGATGAAAACCAAACACCTACATCTACTAACTTTGGTGAATTTTATGAAGGACGTAAAGATCCATTAACAACATTTGCTGAAAGACATGCTGCAACTGACATAAGAACAATAGAATTTAACCGTGATGGTGGATATATTAGGTTTGTTGCAATTCATAAAGCTATATGGGACAATATTTCAAATATATTTTTAACTTTATCTAAAGTGATTGTTGCATTATTATTAAGTCTAGTAAGTATTGCAATGTCAGATTTGGCAAATACTTTAGGTATAGGGAAAGATGTGCAAATAAATATGGTTAGTAGACTTTATAAGGGACTATTCTTACCATTCTTAACAATAGCTTGGACTGCATCTGGTGTTTATATATTATATTTTGGTATTATTAAGAGACAATATAGACAATCTTTAATTGGTGGTATTGTTAAACCTTTATTAGCTACAATCTTAGGTATTGTTATTGGTGTTAGACCAGAATTAGCACAATTACCATCTAGACTTTCTGTAATGATTCAAGCAGTTGTTGTTGGCGCTATGACTGAACATATTTCTGGTGATGGTTCAACAAGTTTATGTGAAGTTTCAAGAAGTAAAACTGTAGAAGCGAATAAAAAAACACGGAAAACTGGAGTAACTGACACTGTAAAAGGTATAGATAAAGAGCAAGCAGAATTAACTAATCAAGGTGACTTAATGAAACAAGCTATTGGCTGTCGAATTTGGGCTGAATACTTATTTAAACCATTTGTAATTGGCCAATTCGGAGAAGCTTATGACAAATTAGAAAAACTTGATAATAAAAATGCTGAATGGGTAAAAGAACCAGAAGTTAAATTAGGAAAGAAAACCATTAAAAACTGGGGATTATTACAAGTTTCTTCTATGAGTGGTAATCATACACCTATTGATGGGTTATTCACTGCAAATGTAAATGGTGTAAGTAAAGATTGGTATAGAATTGTAGATGCCCTATCAAATTATGATGATGAAGTAGAAAATAAAATAGAAGGTGGGGGATCTGGCTCAGGCTCAGGTGGAGGTAAAGCAGGAACATCTCCTAATGCAGAAGAATTTATTAAACAATTTGGTGAAGCTGCCAAAAAAATTGGGGATGAATCTGGACTTTATGCTTCAATAATACTTGCTCAAGCAGCATTAGAGTCTGGTTGGGGTGCATCTTTATCTGGAACTTATAATTATTTTGGAATAAAATGTTTTGGAAGTGATTGTAGTGGACCTTTAACTACTCAGGAATTTTATGGTGGCGGTGGGCCTACAACAATAAAAGACAGTTTCAAAAATTTTAAATCTGCAGAAGATGGATTTGAGGGTTATGCACACTTTATATTAGGTAGAGGTGCCGGCGCAGATTATACAGGTTCAATGAAGAAAAACGCAAGCTCACCTGAAGCTGCCATTACAGCAATTAGAAACGCTGGATATGCTACTTCTCCAACTTATGTAAGCCAAATAATGGATATTATTAATCAATATGATTTAACAAGATTTGACACTAAAAATAAAGAACCTAAAAACCCATCAAAATATCCTATAGAATGGAAAGGAGGGTCTGGTGGTTCAGGTGGTGGCGGATCTGGTTCGAGTGGCTCTTCAGGTTCATCAGATGGTAAAACAAGATATATATTTAAGCAAAAATATTATCCTCCTTTAAAACAATGGGATTATTGGGTTGGAAATCATCAAGGACATAGATTAGGATATTCTTTAATCTTAATATTTATGACAATTTTAGGTTCAATAGGACCTCTTGCATTTGCATTGTTGACATCTGTTTATAGCTTAGGGTTAACTATATTATGTATGCTTGCACCTGCATTTTTAATATTTGGAGCATGGGGTGGAAAAGGCAATAGTATTCTTATGCAATATTTAGGTTCTATTGTGGCAACGTTTATGAAGAAAATTGTTTGTTCTGTTCTATTAGTTCTTTCTATAATTATTTCCACTGCAACAATTCAGATGTTAAATGAAGTTGGATTTATGAAAGCTTTATTATTCATGACAATTTGTACTTTTGCACTATATAAAAATAAAGATAAAGTTTTAGAAAAAATATCTCAAATTAATTTACCTCAATTAAACACTGCCCCAGCAGCTGAAGTTGGTAAAAAAGCAGTTCAAATGGGAACTGGTGCAACAAAATATACAGGTAAACTTAGTGCATCTGCTATTGCAGGTGGTATTGGCGCTAAAAAGAATAAAGGTTCATTTAAAGAGGGTGCTAAAGCTGCAATGAAGAATACACTTAAAAATGATTTATTGAGATCCAAATATGGAAGATTAGGTGATAGAACAGTTAAATCTATGCAGGCAAAAGAAAGAGAAAAATTACATAGAGAACATCTTGACAATGAATGGAAAAGAGCAACTGGTAGGAATGATGAAATTGAAAATGGTTCAGGAATTAATGAAAATAATATTCCTCCACAAGAAAAACATATTTGTATGACTTGTGGGACTGAAATAGGTCCAGGAGAACAATATTACATGGATGAATTTGGTAATACTTATTGTTCAGTTTGTGCTACCCTACAAGATAACTTTACTGACCTTGATGGTTTTGTTCATCAAGAATCTGATAATTATGTACCTAATGAAAAACATAAAATGACTGGTAAAGAAGGTAAAGTAATTACTTATAAGAATCAAGATGGGGAATATACAACTCAAAAAGTTACTCATTTAGACCAAAAAGATATTACTTATTCAATGGATTTACCTGGTGATTTTAAAGGTAATAGAGAAGCTATTATACAAAGAATTAAAGAAAGTTTAGCTCTTGTTCAAAATGATATTAATAATGCAAAAGAAGAAGATATACCATTATCAGAAGCATTTATACCTAATACATTATATGGATTTGTAAACCCTGCTGATTTACAAAATGCTATTATAAGTAAAAATCATGACTCATATAAGTCTATAATGACAGAAGGTTGGAGAAAATGGTACACAACTCAAGCTCAAAGATATGGTAAACTCTCTAATGAAGATTTAAATAGAGATTTAGATGAAATTGGAGAAGATATTCTTAAACAAGAAAATAAATCAGAATAAAAGAACTTGAAAAGGAAAAATAATGAAGAATGTTTTTAATAAAATGAAAGGAGCATCTAAAGGAGATGGCATGAATAATGCCTCTCCTAATGTTCCATTAAATAAAAAAGATTATATAAATGCAGAAAATTTAGACAACAATTCAAAAAATAATAAAATTGTCCCTAAATTTATACCTGCTAATAATAATCCATTACCTCAGGTACCTAGTAATCATTTAAGAAATAATGTTCTCAAAAAAGAACAAAATTATCCTGTTTTACAATTGTTAGGTATTCCTTTAAATTTGGAATGGAATAATTTAATTTCAGAAGACGATATTGATAATGTTGGTTTTACATTAACTGCTCCAACTGGTATTGACCCTGATGAAGTTGAAACTTTTTGTGATAGTGTTCAAAATGACATCAAAGAATATAGAAGGTTATTACAATTAAAACAAAAACATTTTATTATGTTATTAGATGAGATTGTATCACTTGAAGAAAAATTAATTGAACAGCAACAAGAAAATGAATTAGCTAACTTTATTATTCAAAGTAAAACATCAGAGGAACAATTAAAAGAAGAACTTGTTGATTTGAGACTTGAAAATCAAGAGCTTAGGGAAAGGAATAAAACTTTAGAAAAAGATATTAATCAATTGAAAAAATCTATTTCTAATTTAAATAAAGAAGATTTAAATGTAAATATACCTGATTTAAGATTTAAAAATCAACCTTTACCTGAATTACCAACAGAGAAAACTGTAAAGAAACAGGTTTTACCAAATATTAAATCTAAAAATCAAGGTTTACCTCAATTACCTGTAGAACAAAATAAAAAACATTATTCAGAAAATGATTTTTCAGATGTTTTTGATGATTTAACAAGCTAATTAATATTTTAAAGGAGTATTAAATGGAACCTAATAACAGAAAAAAATTGCCTCAAATACCTGAAAATAATATTCCGAGGCAAAATCCTAATAATAGGGTAAATCCTAATTTGAACAATAGGCAAAATCCTAATCAACCTATTCCAAATAACAGAGTAAACCCTAATCAACCTAATACTAGCAATAAACAAAATAATAATTTACAAAATCATAATATAAATAATAAACAGCATATTAACCCTAATGATATGTTGCATAAAATAAAAGAAAATCAATCTTCAAAAAAATCTAATAATAAATTAATTAAGTATTCTAGTATAGCACTTATTTCTTTACTTTTATTAGGTGCTGGAGGTTTTATGATTTTTAAAGCTTTACCTCATACTGACCAAAAAGTAGATAATACACCTAAAGTAGAAGCTCAAGCAACAAGTCAAACTAGTGAGAACTTAGAAAAAACACCCGTAGAATTACCAGATTGGGCTAGAAAACGTTATTATGAGCTTAGTGATGACGATAAGAAAAACCTTAAAGAATTTCAATCTGATAATTTTATTGGTTATGCAACTGACCCTTATCCATCTGAAGCTGACGGATTCACATCAGATAAAACAAAAGCTTATGATAAAGATGGAATACCTAATATGTATTACAACTCTATAACAAAAGAATCAGCAAGAGAACAAATGGCTATGATTGTTAATAGAATTATTAATCCAGTATTTGGTGGTTGGAGTGTTTATCAATATCCTACAGTTTGGAACGCAAGTGATAATAAAGCAGATATTATCAATAATTTATTAGCAGACATTACTACACCAGAATATTTTAATACTTTAATAAATGAAAATACAACTCCATTTTTATTTGATTATAAAGATGATGATTATAACGGGTTATTATCTGGTGTTAAAAATGTAAAAGCTATTACAAAGGGTGGAGAATATGTTGTTTATCAATCTAGGCTTATTGGAGTTATAAGAAATAATAGTGGTGAAGTAACTTATGACGGTTATGACAAAATTAATTTAGATGTTATAATTGATTATAAAACAGACAATAATAAAACAGTTATGTCCAAAAAATTACATTTAACCTTAAAAAACATGGATGGTTTATTAAGGATTGATGGAGGTAGTCAGAATGACTTATAAAAAGTATTTATTTTGCATACCAGCAACATTATTAATTGGTTTGATAGCAATCCTTCAACCTATTTTCAGTGTTGTTTATGCAGATGATGGCAGTGGATCTGGTTACACAGGTTCAGACAAGTATATGTTTAATACTGGTATGAGAATAATTAATCCTACAACAGATATGGATAAAACAATTAATTATGTTAGCTCAGTAGACGGAGATGGAACAAGACACACATCGGAAATAACGGTCAGAAATTACTTATCAAAACTAGCCGGTTTAGATTCAAATGCTGATTTCAATAAAATGTCTAAATCTAACTTTTTTGTAATGTTCACAGATATAGAAAATGGTGGAGCTTCATATTTATTAGATGGTACACCCAAAGATAAAAACACATGGGTTGAAGCAGCAAAAAATAGTGGATTATCACAAGCACAGATTGATAAAGTTGCCAAATTATATGACTCTTTAATTGCAAAAGGTGTCGATATAATTAATGGTGCAACAACATATATGTATGCAGGTCAAGGTGGAGATGATGATATAGAAGGTAATCCACCGCCATTACCACCTGGTTTTATAGGTTGTGATATTGGTATTGGGCCTAAATTGAGAAAAACTCATACAGGAAAAGAAAGTGTTGGTTCTATATCTGGTGCTTATTCAGTATATGCAACTCTGACACCTGTTAAACCTAAAAATTTCTCTCAATTGTCAGCAGAACAACAAGCAGAATGGGAAAGAACTCACCAACCACAAAGAACAGATCCAATTAAAACAGCATTTGGTGAATATTTAGATAGTCATAGGAATGAACTTGCTCAATTACAAGCTTATGGAAAATCAGGTGGGATTGGTGCAGATTCAAATTATAGAAAAGCTTGGGAAAGTTTTGCTGCTGGTGCAAAAGCTGCTGCTGCTCAACCTTTACCTGAAGTAAAAATTTCAACATCTGATGCAAATCAAGAGGGTATGAATAAAGGTGGGGCATTTACTTATACAGAAATGGTAAAAGATGCTACAGTAACAGCAGAAACTGGATCTATTGAACATTCTCAAGATTATTATGATGAATATGGATGTGTTAATCATGAATTTACTGGAACTTATAACAAATATGATAATAAAGGTAAAGTTATTGGTGTAGAAACATATACATACACAAAATCAAAATATGAAAAAATTCAATCAAATAAAATGATAGATGGAAATTACACTCAAACTGGTATTGTTGCAATAGAAGGTCATGATTATAAACCTAGTTCATCTTGGCAATTTATTTCAGTAAGATGTAATCAAGATGGATTTAATACACTTGTTTCTTCAACTGGTTCTAGTGTAATACAAAATGGTAAAGCCTCTTCATCAGCTAAATCACAAGTTGTTAATGGAGGAGTTGCTACTTTCTATAATGATTTAGGTATAGATTTCTACTATACAGGTAAAACTTGTGATGATATATGGGGTTGTACTATAGAGCCTAATACTGGTGCTAATAATGATAGTGCAAACAATAAAGCCAAAAGAGGAGATCTATTGAATAATTCATTTGGTGCTCAATCAGATGGTAAAACTGGTTCTAGATTTGTTATGTTTAGAGATAACATTTCAAGAACAATTAGAAATGATGTTTCATGGCCAAAATTAATCAATACTACACCTGAAGCAAAACTAGATTCTAGACAACCAGCATCTGGAACTTATGTAATACTTGATAAAGATGGAACTCCAAATAAAGATTTATTTAATTTTGAAGATTCACAAAAATCAACACTTATTAGTGGAAATGATTTACCTACAAAATGGTATAAATCATTTAAATCACAAGAAAATGTATTCAACTGGAGGGCAAGTTGGGCTTCTGATTCTAATAAACCTCATAGAATGAACATTAGATATGCTTATAAACCTCAAGTAACTGCAGCAATTAAAACTGCATTCGATAGAAATGGCGGATCTGATGGCAATAATACATTTACATTGGATATAATTTGTCCAACTAAATTCAATACAGAAGATACTTATAATCCTACAATTGTTAATCAACCTAAGAATTTGGATTATTCTCAACCTCAAACTGATTTTGATGATACTGAAAATTCTTATCTTGAGGTAAACTTTGTTAAAGCATCTGCTGAACAATAAAAAACTAAAGAATAACTTAATTAAAAGTTATTCTTTTTTTGCCTGTAGATTTAACGTAGACGTAAAAATCTGTATTTATGATGAATTATACAGAAATTAAAAAATTGGTATTTTTCATATTCAATAGATAGTACGTATTATGGTTGAAAATTGTATCTACGAAAAATAAAATCAAACAAAAAAAATAAAAAAATAAAAAATATTTTGCTTTTAAAAAAATAAGGTAAAATAGTAATATAAAAAACAAAAGGAGTTATATCTAAATGGCTATCAACAGAAAAGAAGCTTTTAAGGATGCTTTAGCAGAACTTAATAAAAATATTAAATCAATTAATATTGGACTATTACCTGATTTGAAAGAAGTAGATGTTCAAACAGTAAGTACAGGATCTCTAATTCTTGATAATATTCTAGGTGGTGGTGTTGCAAAAGGACGTATCATTGAAATTTATGGCTCTGAAGCATCTGGTAAAACCTCTATTGCTTTAACAATGGCTGGTAATATTCAAAAAGAAGGTGGGAATGTTGTATTCCTAGATGTTGAACAAGCATTTGACCCTAGATATGCTAGACGTTTAGGTGTTGATACTGATAATTTAGCAATTTCTCAACCTATCATTGCGGAACAATGTTTAAAAATTGTAAATGATTTATGTGCTTCAGGTACAGTTGACATGATTGTTGTGGATTCAGTTGCTTCAATGGTACCTCGTGCTGAATATGAACAAGATGATTTTGAAAAAGCAACAATTGGGTTAGTCGCAAGATTAATGAGTAAGGCATTGAAACAAATTGCTGCAAATGCTCATAAAAATCAATGTACTGTTGTTTTCTTAAACCAAACAAGGGCAAATGTTGGGGTAATGTATGGGCCTTCAACAACAACATCAGGTGGTAATGCTTTGAAATTCTATGCTTCACAAAGAATTGAAGTTAAAAGAAAAGGTAAAGTAGAAGAAGATGGAGATGTTATTGGAAATGAAGTCTTCTTAAAAGTAATTAAAAATAAAATTGCACCTCCTTTTGGTGAAGGTTTGACAGTTTTAACTTACAAAAAAGGTATTAATAAAGCTGCTGAATTGTTAGTATTAGGAGAACAATTGGGTATTATTACTAAAAAAGGTAGAACTTATTATTGTCCTGATTCTGATATGTTAGATATGACAGGTAATTTGTCAAGAGTTGAGGGCGAAATTAAAATTGGTGTAAACCCTAAACCTGTCCTTAAAGAAATTGAAGAAAATAAGAATTTATACAATTATCTTGCTAATTTGATTATTGAATCATTAAATTCTAAAAACGGATTTTTAGATGATAGTGATACAGAAAATTCACTTGATTCAGAACAAACACAAGAATTGGAGAATTAAAATAAATGAAAATTAATAAAATCAAAGGTATTGCTTTAACTGCTGCGACGGCCTTGTTACTTGTTGGATGTGCTACTAATAACAACACAAAAACAACAACAGGAGACCCAAAAACAGAACAGAATAAATCAATTGCAGAAGTTGGTAAATATTCAAATGTTAAAAATAGTACATTCTTGATTAAAGATGGAAAAGTTGTTGAAAATAAAGACACATCAGACAACACTAATATTATTGATTGGTATATTGACCCTTATTGCCCATCATGTACTAAACTAGAAACTATCATGTCACCTAAACTAGAGGAACTTTCAAGTAAAATGACTATTCGTTATCATACTATGAATTTCTTGTCTCCTCAATCAGTAGATGATTATTCAACTAGAGCATCTGCTTTCTTACTTGCTTCTGCTGAAAAAGCTCCGGAAGTAACATTAGAATTTATTAAGAAATTAATGAATGATGATTTTAGACCTCATGTTGCCAAAGAGGGTGAAGATAAGAGTGTTGCTAAGAAATCAGATGAACAAATTAAAGCATTATTCTTATCTGTAAAAGGAACAGAAGAACAATGGAATGAGATGCTTACAATTAAAGATGATTTAATGGAAATGGTTCGTAAATCAACTGCTGAAGCATTTAACAGTAAAGAACTTGCTGATAAAACTGCTAATGGTAGACTATCTGTACCACTTGTAATTATTGGTAAATCAGAAAAAGCAATTGACTTTACAGAAGCAACAGATGCTGAATCTCATTTCATGGATAGTGTTGATAAATACTTAGAAAAAGTTAAAAAAGAAACTGAAAAGAAAGATGAATCTGTACCATCTTCAAGTGATGAAAAGAAAGATGAATCTAAAAAAGAAGAAACTAAATCAGATAAAAGTGCTTCTTAAAAATTAATAAAAAAAATTACAGAAATAAAAAATCTGTAATTTTTTTAGGTAAAATATAAATAACAAAAAATAGAAGAGGTTTTAAAATGGAAAATATTATTGTAGGGGCTGGTTTAACTGGTAGTTACATTGCATCCCAACTTGCAGAAAAAGGCGAAAAAGTTAGAATTATCGAAAAACGTTCTCATATTGCCGGGAATTTATATGACAAGATAGATAAAGAAACTGGTACTTTATATCATGTATATGGACCTCATATTTTCCATACAGATGAACAATGGGTATGGGATTTTGTTAATAAGTATGCCACATTCATTCCATTCTTACTAAAAAATAGAATTTACTTTAAAAATATTAAAAGATTTGTAGATTTCCCATTTAATTATAAAACTATTAATTATTTTTATAACAAGGAAAATGCTAAAAAATTAATTGATTTATTTGAGGAAAAATATCCAAATCAATTACGAGTTAATATTCCTGAAATGCTAAATAGTGATGAACCTCTAATCAAAGAGTTTGCTGAAATTCTTTGGGAAAATGACTATAAATTATATACTGCAAAACAATGGGGTATTCCTGTTGATACTGTAGACCCAAGTGTATTAAAAAGAGTTCCATTCTTTTTATATGAACAAGAATTTACTTTTACAGATAAATACCAAGGTTTACCTAAAGGTGGATATACAAAATTCATTGAAAATATGTTAAATCATTCTAACATTACAATTGAATTAAATAAAAATGCCTTAGATTATTTGGAAATTAAAGATAATAAAGTATTCTATGAAGGTAAACAAGTTAGGCTTTTCTTCTCTGGTGCTATTGATGAACTATTTAACTATAAATTTGGAGATTTGGGATATAGAAGTTTATCATTTGAATTTTCTAAACAACCTCATAATCATACTGAAATTGGAGATCCATGTGTTACTGTATTCCCAGAGGAAAAATACCCATTTACAAGAGTTGCAAATTATGGACAATTACCAATTCAAAATGATTTGGCATTTGACCTTATTGGATATGAATATTCATCTAAATTCTCAAAAAATGATAATCAAACAGACAGATTTTACCCTATTTCAACTGTTGAAGACAAAGAAATTTATGCTAAATATTTAGAAGAAGCAAATAAAATTGAAGGTCTCAAAATGGTTGGAAGGTTAGGTCAATACAAATATTATGACATGGATAAAGCATTAATTGCTGCAAGAAATATTTTAGAAGAGGTATAAATGGTTTTATCTTATAATAGAAACGAAATTGAAAGAGATTTATTAAAGTCTCTAGTTATTCAGCCTAACGTTCATTCTGTTATATCTCAAAATTTAAGCTCTGAAGACTTTTCAAATCCTTTATATAAAGATTTATTTAAAGCAATAGGTGAAATTGTAACAATCAATAAAGATGGACACCAATTAGAAGATCCTAAACCTATTTCAGCAATAGAATTATTTTCAAAATTAAATTCAATGGGTACAAATTTTACCCCTAATGATGTATTAATTTTTAATGAGGAACCTCCATTAGATTCACCTATTGTTTTAGCTGATACCCTTCGTAAAATGAGTGTAGAAGATGATTTCATTAAATCAATAAATAATGTTAATAATTTATTAAAAAATGACCCTAATACTCTATCTGTTATTGGTTCATTAAAAAATGATTTGGAAAAATATTCTTCTAGGTTAGTTGTTAATAATGAAAAAACTTGGGAAGAAGAACTAGATGAATTTTTTGAAGAATGTGAAGTAATTAATGAGGATGAAGATCCAAACTTATTGCCAACTCCATATAAATCATTAAATCAATATATTAATGGAGGGTTTAAGCCTGGGCAACTAATTACTATTGGTGCCAGGCCTGGTGTTGGTAAAACTGTTGTAGCAACAAACTGTGCTGCTCAAGCTTGTGCTGAAGGTAAAAAAGTTTTATTATTCTCTTTAGAAATGAGTAAAAAAGAAATGATGAAACGTTTAGCTGCTTGTCATGGAAATTTACAATTGAAATATTTCACTGCTCAAGAAAAAAATGCTGAAATAAGAGCAAGAATCCAACAAGTAAAAGAAGATATGTCCAAATGGGATATAGACATAAGAGATGATTCAGATATTTCTATGGAATTTATCCGAGCAGTTGCTCAACAAAAGGAAATGACTGGTGGAGTTGATTTAGTTATAATTGATTATTTACAATTAATTTCTACTAAAGGTTTATACACAAAAAGTAGACAAGAAGCAGTAGCTGAAATTTCCAGGTCATGTAAAAATCTGGCAAGACAATTAAATGCACCAGTTATGATTTTAGTTCAAGTTAATAGAGAAACAAAAGGTGAAGATGAAAATAAATTACCTTCTATGGCGGACATTCGTGAATCAGGTGCTATTGCTGCCGATTCAGATATTGTTTTAATCCTACATAGAAAACCTCGTGATGATTCTTCTGACCCTAGAGCATTATTCATTCTTGATAAAAACAGAGCAGGTCAAGCGGGTAAAATGTTCAATATGAGATGTATGTTAGAAAGAAATATTTTTCAAGATCTTATTAATGACGATAATGGAAACGAAATTCCATCTGTTGAACAAATAGAAAATGGTGGATGGGCACAAGAACAAGATATATCTTCTAATGATGATTTTTCATTAGATGAATATGATGATGATGATTTATTTGGAGATATGTAATGAAGAAAAAGAAAGAAATTAATAATAGTTTAATAAAAGCACCAGAAAAAGAGAATAGCTCAGAATGGCTAAAAGACTTTTTGAAATTACCCACAATCTGGTATAATTTACCTTATTTATCTTCTTGTGTAATTACAACTGAAGCTATAAACCCCGATAAATCATTAGCTATATTTAATCATAGAATAAAAGGTTTTTATAAAAAATATGTTGAATCAGGAGAATTAACAGAAAAAGAATTAAGAGAAGCAGTTGCTGTAATGGTAAAAGAATATTTAATTTTATCAGAACAGAATTTATTAGAAACTGTAAAATATATTTCAATGGGATTTTATAGGGATTATTTAATTGATTTAGAAGCTGACTTTAAATATTTTGAAGAAGAAAAAAGAAGAAATCAAGAATAT
>ERZ773006.177-NODE-177-length-36305-cov-6.07583_pt1 | contig 36305 bp, 34 predicted proteins | sample MGYA00580843_ERZ773006 | MGnify/ENA primary metagenome ERZ773006 (study PRJEB29015, sample SAMEA2738011) | human oral metagenome | biome: human oral; feature: human-associated habitat; material: dental | place: China | collected 2052 ...
TGTCCCTACTTTGTAGCATTCATTTGGATAGAAAGAATCATCTAAACTAACTTCCGTTAGGCACTCCTCCCCTTAGGGGAGGCTGGGAGGGGTTTCCAGACGAGGGCGTCTGTCCCTACTTTGTAGCATTCATTTGGATAGAAAGAATCATCTAAACTAACTTCCATTAGGCACTCCTCCCCTTGGGGGAGGCTGGGAGGGGTTTCCAGACGAGGCGTCTGTCCCTACTTTGTGGTACTACGCCCGACAGAATAAATAACTCGTTTAGCCATTAACTTGTTAACTCGTCAACTTTATCTCATCATCCTTTTGATTTAGAGAGAGGCTCTAAGTGTATAAGAGATATGTTCTTGTTCAGAACTTAATTGTTCTATTCTCAACCTTAATCGTTCGAATACTGCGAGCGAAGGAAATATAATTTATTATCCAATTATTTCCTTCTTTGCAGATAAATGTTTATCTTTGCGAGTATAAAAAAATACCAATAGCAATGCAAACAAACTGTCATCTCTCCGTTCTTATACATGAGCAAGCCAAGAAATACGGCTCTAAACCAGTATTGACATTCCGTAACTTCGGTAGTCTGGAGTGGAGAACCATTTCATGGAATCAGTTCTCTATGCGTGTAAAGCAGGTTTCTAATGCCTTACTAAACTTAGGAATGAATCCGCAGGAGACCATCGGTGTGTTTGCACAGAACTGTGTTCAGTATCTGTACACGGACTTTGGTGCTTATGGCGTGAGGGTAATTAGTATTCCTTTCTACGCTACCAGCTCCGAGCAACAGATACAGTATATGATTCAAGATGCAGCCGTTAAGTATCTTTTCGTTGGTGAGCAGGAGCAGTACGATAAGGCACATCGAATCGCAACGCTATGTCCTTCGCTTGAAAAGATAATCATCTTCGACTCAAGTGTACGCATTAGTTCACATGACCCAAATAGCATCTACTTTGAAGACTTCCTTAGATTAGGGGAAGGGTTACCGCGTCAATCGGAAGTAGAAGACCGTTGGAAGCAATCTAACTATGAGGATATTTGCAACATACTATACACCAGTGGCACTACAGGAGAGAGCAAGGGCGTTCTCTTGACATATAAGATGTATCATGCAGCTTTGGTCGCTAATAATAAATGTGTACCTGTTACTGAGAAAGACCGAGTAATCAATTTCCTCCCATTGACGCATGTCTTTGAACGAGGATGGGCTTATCTGTGTTTGTCGGAAGGTGCACAACTGATAGTGAATACCTATCCGAAGGAGATACAAGACAGTATGCGAGAGACTCATCCAACGTGTATGTCGGCTGTACCACGCTTCTGGGAGAAGGTATATGTTGCTGTTAAAGCTCGCATGGAAAGCTCAAGTGCAATGCAGCGAAAGCTCTTTTATCATGCACTGAACGTTGGTAGGAAACGTAATATCACTTATCTGGCTCGTGGAAAGCGTGTCCCTCTTGCATTAGAGATGGAATATAAAGTGCTAAACAGGACTATTCTCAGTTTGGTGCGCAAGCAGTTAGGATTGGAGAATCCTAATATCTTCCCAACAGCAGGTGCATACGTGTCGCCAGAGGTGGAGGAGTTTGTACATAGCATTGGTATTGATATGATAGTAGGATACGGACTGACAGAGAGCCTTGCTACGGTAAGTTGCGATCATAAGGGCGAACCCTTCACGGTTGGTTCGGTAGGTCGTCCTATCGAAGGAATTCAGATTAAGATTAGTGATGAGGGGGAGGTGATGCTCAAAGGAGATACGATTACACCCGGATACTTCCGTCGTGAGGCTCTAAATGCCGAAGCCTTCGATGCTGAAGGGTTCTTCCATACAGGTGACTCGGGCTATCTGAAGGATGGAGAGTTGTTCTTGAAGGAGAGAATAAAGGATCTTTTCAAGACATCTAATGGTAAGTATGTAGCACCACAGATGATAGAGTCAATGCTTTTAGTTGATAAGTTTATCGAACAAGTAGCTGTTATTGCCGATCAGCGGAAGTTTGTTTCAGCTCTTATTGTCCCCGAGTTTACAGTCTTAGAGGAGTGGGCTAAGCGACAGAATATCACCTTTGAGAGTCGTGAGGAGTTGTGTGCAAATAAGCAAGTGAATGAGATGATGCACGAGCGTATCGATACTTTGCAACAGAGACTGGCTTCTTATGAACAGATAAAACACTTCACCTTATTGGCACATCACTTCTCTATGGAGAGTGGCGAATTGACCAACACATTGAAACTAAGACGTGCGGTTGTGAATAAAAACTATCAGGCTGTGATAGATAAGATGTATGAAGAGTAAGGCGGGTCGCCTATATTTGTGAGTTAGAAGAAGACAGTTGAGGGAATAAAAGTATAACGATGATAACAGCAGATCAGCTTAAAGACATAACAGAACGCACTGACGCACTACATAGATACTTAGGTATTGACGAAAAGCGAATCGAATTCGAAGAGGAGCAACTACGTACACAAGCACCCGACTTTTGGGATGATCCGAAGTGTGCGCAGGAGCAGATGAAGAAAGTAAAGGACATTGAGAAGTGGATAAAAGGCTATGATGAGGCTCGCAGTCTGACAGATGAAGTACAGTTGGCATTCGACTTCTATAAGGACAATCTCGTAACTGAAGAGGAGGTTGATACCGCTTATAACAAGGCATTAAAAGCGATCGAAGACCTCGAATTAAAGAATATGCTCCGTCAAGAGGAAGACCCGATGGAGTGCGTAATGAAGATTAACTCTGGTGCTGGAGGTACTGAGAGCCAGGACTGGGCATCAATGCTCATGCGTATGTATATGCGTTGGGGAGAGGCTCACGGGTACAAGGTTACTATCTCAGATATACAAGAAGGAGATGAAGCCGGTATAAAGAGTGTGACCATGAAGTTCGAAGGTGGAGAGTATGCCTATGGGTATTTAAAGAGCGAGAATGGTGTCCATCGTCTTGTTCGCGTTAGTCCATTTAATGCACAGGGAAAGCGTATGACGAGCTTTGCCAGTGTATTTGTTACGCCACTGGTAGACGATACTATAGAGGTATATGTTGATCCCGCACGTGTTAGCTGGGACACTTTTAGATCGAGTGGAGCCGGTGGGCAGAATGTCAATAAGGTTGAGTCTGGTGTCCGCCTACGCTATCAGTACGAGGATCCTGATACTGGAGAACAAGAAGAGATCCTTATCGAGAATACAGAGACAAGAGACCAACCTAAGAACCGCGCAAAGGCTATGCAGCTTTTAAAGTCGCAACTCTATGACCGCGCAATGAAGAAGCGTATGGAGGAGCAAGCCAAGATTGAGGCTGGAAAGAAGAAGATAGAGTGGGGCAGTCAGATACGTAGTTACGTCTTTGATGATCGACGAGTAAAGGACCATCGAACCAACTATCAAACCTCTGATGTGGATGGTGTTATGGATGGAAAGATCGATGATTTCATTAAAGCCTACTTGATGGAGTTCCCCGTTGAAGAGCAATGATGAGTGAAAGAGTTATCCTATATAATATGAACCTTTGACCACTTGCAGTTCGATTCACTGAATGGGTAGAGTCGACAAAAGTAGGTCTTTTAAAATTGAATACCTATGAGTGAAAGAAGTAAAGTGAACCGTAAGGCTCGTGAAGCGAAGCAAGAAAAGCAAGCAAAGCGTGTTGTCTTTTGGATTGGTGCAGTCTTGATTCTTCTTACGTTAGCGTATGTAATTGTCGTAACAGTTAATAGTTGATGAGCGGACTGGAGATAGAAAGAAAGTTCTTAGTGCATAAGCGGATGGATTGGAAGTCCCTTGCAAGCAGTTGTAGTCATATACAACAAGGCTACTTTGCGGCTGTCAATACTGTTCGTGTGCGTATTCGAGACAATAAGGGATACCTTACTATAAAGGGACCATCGCGTGATGGAGGCTTATCTCGTTATGAATTTGAGAAAGAAATAAGCTATCAAGAGGCTCAACAACTCATGTCTCTATGCGAACCAGGCGTTATTGATAAGCATAGATACCTTATTGAATATGCTGGACACACGTTTGAAGTGGACGAGTTCCACGGAGATAACGAAGGACTTGTTATGGCGGAGGTGGAATTGAAGCGTGAGGATGAAGCCTTTGAAAAGCCCGACTTCATTGGAAAAGAGGTTACGGGCGATCGTAGATTCTATAATTCTCACATGCGGAGAGCTCCTTTTATCCTTTGGCGTAATACTTTGCCAGAAGAATACCGATAAGCAATGCGAGGGTAGAACCAATCCCATCAGCGACAAAATCGAGCCATTCTCCACTGCGTCTACCGCCTGTGCAGGTGGCTTGCAACACTTCTATAATGCCTCCCATGGCTATTGGAAAGAGCCAGATCCAGTAAATAAGGCTGCTGAGTTTGGCTTTTTTCATTGCTCGGAGCTGTTCCGACAATATGAGCAGACCTAATACTAGATACAAGGCAGCGTGTGTCCACTTGTCGATTAACGTCACATGGCTTAATGGACTATCGGGGATTGGTATGAAGCAAAGAATCCAGATAATCACAATAAACGCACAACTGAATCGGTAATGAGTTAGTAAATTCTTCATAAAAAGCATATTTTACTTCTAGATTGATACAAAGATAGAGAATTATTAGTAATTTTGTACAATCTAAAAGAGAAAGTTTTATGTCACAATCAAATAGAGTTAACTTTGGAAGTAAGTTAGGGATGATTCTTGCAACGGCAGGAGGTGCAGTAGGGTTAGGTAATGTCTGGCGTTTTCCCTATATGACAGGGCAGAATGGTGGAGCCGCTTTTATCCTTATATATTTGGCTTGCATCCTTCTATTAGGGCTTCCTTGTATGATTAGTGAGTTCATCATTGGGCGTCATGCGGCATCTAATACGGCTCGTGCCTATAGTAAGTTGGCAAATGGAACGGCGTGGAAATGGGTTGGATTCTTAGGTGTTCTTACTGGCTTTCTAATAACAGGTTATTATGCAGTAGTGGCTGGTTGGTGCTTACAATACAGTGCGGCATCAGCAATGAATAGCCTTCATGGAACGCCAGAGTTCTTTAAGTCTTACTTTGCAGACTTCTCCACAAGCGGATGGAAGCCTCTTTTGTGGGTCATAGTCATCCTTTTTATAACGCATTATGTGATTATTCATGGTGTAAGAAATGGTATTGAGCGGGCTTCAAAGATTATGATGCCAGTGCTATTCATTCTTTTGTTGGTGATAGTAGTGGCTGCTTGCTTGCTACCAGGAGCCTGGAAAGGTGTTGACTTCCTGTTGCGTCCAGACTTTACAAAGGTTACGAAAGATGTATTTCTTGGTGCACTTGGGCAGTCGTTCTACTCTTTAAGTATTGCCATGGGCTGTATTTGTACCTATGCTTCATATTATAGTAGGCAGACAAAGCTGTTAAATTCGGCAGTACAGATAGCTTCTATAGATACATTAGTGGCTATCTTAGCAGGTTTAATCATCTTTCCTGCGGCTTTCTCTGTGGGTGTCAATCCTGGTAGTGGCTCTTCGCTCGTCTTTATCACCTTACCTAATGTTTTTGAACAGGCGTTCAGTGGATTGCCAATAATAGGATATTTCGTATCATTCTCCTTCTATATCCTACTCTCATTGGCTGCTCTTACATCGCTGATATCGCTCCATGAAGTGAGTACCGCATTCTTTCAAGAGGAGTTACACATATCCCGTTCGCGCGCAGCAATGATCGTTACAGGCTGTTGCACATTGATTGGAGTCCTCTGTTCGATGTCTTTAGGACAATGGAAGTTCCTTAATATTGCTGGTCATGACCTCTTTGATGTGTTCGACTTTGTGACTGGACAAATCTTCTTACCCGTTGGAGGCTTGTTAACTTGCCTGTTCTTGGGTTGGTATGTACCGAAGAAGATTGTAAAAGATGAGTTCACGAACTGGGGCACAATACGTGGAACTTTCTTTGGAGTGTATTACTTCTTAGTGCGTTATGTATGTCCTTTAGCTATATTGATGATCTTCTTACACCAATTTAATGTGGTGTAAGAAGACATTAACAGACAACCTTTACCTTGATTGAAAACCTATAATAAATACGCTATGAGCCTTAAATCATTCTTTTATTTACAACGGTCTGACAGGAAAGTCATTCTTAGTTTGGTCATATTAATTATGCTCTGCCTTATCACATCCGTCTTTATTGGTGAGCAAGTTACTGAAACTTCAGCTGTAGACGGAGATAGTTTGGTGCGGAAAGGGTATTCTGCTCGTTCGCAACAAGGCATTCCTTATGAAGTAGTGACAGAATCAGGAAAGAGACTTTTTGCCTTTGATCCAAATACAGCAACAGCCGAGGAATTGCTGCAACTGGGATTATCAGAGTTTCAGGTACGTAATATCTTGAAATATAGAAGTAAGGGCGGTGTATATCGAGCACCGATGGATTTCGCCCGTCTCTATGGTCTTACACGCAAGCAGTATCGTGAGTTAGAACCTTATATAAGAATAGGTGACGATTATCAACCTGCTTCAACGCTTGCTTCTGTACAATCTTATATTGCGCAAAAGGAGGCAGATAAGCAAGCGGCACATGAGGCTTACGAACAATATAAGGCAACGAATACGTACAAGCCGTATGTCCATTCTACTCGAGATACAGTCCTTTACCCTTTGAAAATAAAGTTGGGCGAGCATATAAACCTAGTCTCTGCAGAAACAAACCAGTTGAAGAAAGTGCCAGGGATAGGCTCCGGGTGGGCAAAGGCAATCGTTAATTATGGAAAGCGATTAGGTGGTTATGTTGCTACAGGACAACTACTTGAGATTGAGGGATTCCCCGAAGAGGCGTTACCCTACTTCTCTGTGGTCAATCCTAAGCCTGAAAAGCTAAACTTGAACACGCTTTCTTTGGGCAAGCTACGCAGTCATCCGTACATAAACTTCTATCAGGCACGGGCAATCTGTGACTATCGTCGATTAAAAGGAAAGCTCACCAGTCTGTCACAACTCCAACTCTTAAAGGACTTCAATGCCGAAGCTATTGATCATCTTCGCCCTTATGTGGAGTTTTAATAATGGACAGCTCGCCTACAGGGCTTACTTTATAATCCTCTTTCTAATCCTCATCAAATAGTACTATTTACTCCCCTCTCCATTCGGAGAGGGGGCGGGGGTGAGGCTGGTTGGGGCGATTGTTGAGGCTTTTTTCTTTTGTTTTTATTTGCCCAGTTAATTTATTCTTCTTACCTTTGCCGCCGTGAAAGAATTAGCAATGACATATCAAGTGAACGAAGTACTGCAAAGAATTATTCGATTCTTTGCATCTTTTTGCACTTTATCTTTGGTCAATCCAAATAATTTGCTAACACACACACTATGCGCACCTAGCGTACAATAACACATTTTTTCTTCTCGCATACGCGCGCGCGAAGCGTGCCGTAACCCCTGTAAACAAAGGACTTCTAGAAGTTTCCTTTGTTCGCTTTTTTATGCCCTTTTTGAAGACCGCTAAAACGCAAAATATAGAATTTAATTCACGTATAAAATCAAACTTACATAGTGCCACAGAGCATCAAGAGGAGGAGATAATTCATTGTTTTAACAACTCTTCTTATGCTTTCGTCTCCCTCTTGAACTCTGTGACACAAAGTAAAGCAAATGAGAATCATTTATAATAACTATTTTTTAATCAATAAAAGCAATGAGCAAAAAGCAAGAAAAGAAAGATTATGAACGACCCGAGTGTATCGTTCACGAAATGGAGACAGAAACATTTATCTGTACATCTGTCACTCCTAACGCGCCACAAACTACGGAGGAAGATTGGGAATACGGAGGCGAAGTAGACGGCGGATCAATTGACTTCTAAGCCACAGAGGTAAACAAATCAAAAGAAACAATTAAAACGACAACAATGAAAATTAAAAGAATTAATACAGCAATTCTGTTATTTGCTCTCGCTGGTATAGTATTGACAGGATGCAGCAACGAAGACATTGCCAATGTTACTCCACAAGAGGAAGGTACAGGTAACGTATCATTTTCTATCGTTGAAAAGGATTACGAACCAGCAGACAATACGCCAAAGTCGCGTGCAGCAATAGAGGAAACAAAACCAGAGATACAAGACCTTGGCGATGGCTTAATGGCAGAGGTTAGCCTTGTGCCTGACACTACGCACAGAATAGAAAATCCTAAGACACGTGCGATCGCTACGCCAACCCATTATACTATCCAAGCCTTTCAAGGTGGCGTAAAGAAAGGCGAACTTAAAGGCATGTTCAACGGCTCGACTTTTACTCCAGATGCTGGTCAACCAAAGTCAATCAGTCTCCCTCACGGCACTTACGACTTTGTTTGCTTCAATGACAAGGTGTCTGTTAGTGGTACACAATTTACGGTCAATCGCTCTGATGCAGAGACCGCTCGCTTCACCGTACAACGTGGTGTAGTTATTAATCCTGTTTCCAAACAGCAAGTTACCTTTACAATGAAGCATGCAGGAGCACAGGTATATGTCGTCGCTTGGTACGTAAACTTCGCCCTTTCCTGTAAGACAACAAGTACACAGGTCACGAATGAAGATCCTTTTAATCTTAATGCACAATTAGGCGAAACTATGCTAAAGGGCGAGTTTGTTAATCCTAGCGAAATATATCAAGGCACATTGGAGACCCCAGCGAATACAGTTCCAGAGAAAGTAATCTATGATTTTGCTACAGATACCTACTCCTATCCTACAAATGGACAGATTTCTAAATCCTGTGAACCAAGTCCTGGTGGAAAGAAATATTATTCGTGGTCTACACCAGGAGAAAAATATGGTGTTGATCGTAGTAATTTATTGACGGATTACTGGCTTCCTACGACTGATTGCTCTAAGTTGAGATTGAGTTTTTCTTCTGGAGAGTTTTATGGACGTAGTTTGGTTGGTAAGACCATCACTGTGCCTGAGATAAAGCATGTAGAAGCGAATAAACAATATTTTATCGTGATACGCCTTTACATTAATGACCAGTATCTTTACAGTGATGGAACGGCAGGACCACTCGAGAAGAATCATGGCAAATCAGTTATTGGTGTAGTTATAAATCCATACGAACATATAGCAGTTGCATTGCATGATGTCAAAGTTGGAGGTAGTGATCAGATTCAATGGTCTAACGCTACAACTACTCAAGAATCTATGCATCCTATGAGCAATTATGCAGAGATTATTGGGGGAGCTGCTACAAATACTTCTTCGGGACCTGCCATGCTCTCGGTACAGAGTTATATTTCTCCTAAACCTGCTGGTGTTTCCATTGTTCTAAATTCTTTTAGAGAGAATCTTTGGGTAGTATCTTCTCTAGGAAGAGGGTTTGAAAGTGGAGATACCTACAAGCATGCTTACCGCAATGGCTATTTCTTTGTACTTCCTGGTGGATATTATTTTACGCCGGGCTTCCCCTATCCTCCTTCGTCTATCAACTTCCCAGAATTTGATGTTACACGTTTCAAACAGGCATTTACGAAAGTTCATGGTGAAGCTCCGTCTGGTACTTATTGGACAACTTCTGAAATTAAAGATGGAACAGAGTATAAAATGGCAACTATAACTTTTTCTGGTAATAAGTTTTATCTTGATTTTAAGTCTAAGACAGAAACAGCTAAAGTAAGACCATTTATGTATTATAACCAATAGGTATCTTTTAGATAAAATGGCATCTGAAAAGATATGTTGTCTGCAAGATACGCATTCCGTTGCCGCGCTCACCGTATCTACACGCTGGCGGATACGTATCTACGAACTGCTAAATACGCATTGCGCAGCTGCTAGATACGTATCTGGCGGCAACGATCACCGCATTCAGCAGCGCCGATCACCGCATCTGTCAGCACGTAGATACGGTGAGCGCAGCAACGGGATACGTATTCGGCAGGAGAAAGATGAGGGAAGGAGGAAATTTAATAGTATTAATAATTTAAAAACCAAAGAATCATGAGATTTAAATTAGTTCAAAAGAAGAATCCGCAGAAGCGGGAGGAAGTGAAGTTTTATGCAAATGCGGTAAACGTCGGGCATAAGTCGCTGGATGACATTGCGCGTGATATTGCGGGTCGCTCGTCGTTGACGCGTGGTGATGTGTCGAACGTGTTGTATAACTTCATCGATTGTTTGCCACATTACCTCCGTGATGGTTTCAGCATTCAGCTGGGTAATTTCGGTTCAATGCGTGTCACGTTGTCGAGCAAAGGTGCAGAAACAGAAAAAGCTTTTAAGACCGAGACGATTAAGCCGCGTGTGGTCTTCACTCCTGGAACAGAATTGAAGCGCGAGTTGGCCACAAACTCTTACGAATCGTTGAGGAAGAAAGAAGAAGAGGAGAAAGATAATAAAAAGGAAGAAAAGAAAAAGAAAGAAGAAGGAAGTGGACCGCAGGTTGGGTAAAAGCCTACAGCCCCACCCCAGCCTAACGGGGTGGGGTTTTTGTGTGAGACAGAGGAACATATTTTCAATGACGTAAGTCTTGGAGACATAGTGGCTTTGTTTCTAGAATAAGTTGGATTTCTAAGGGGCACAAAAAGACCATTTCTTTACTCGAGAGGAGTTCGGAAATGGTCTTTCTTATTGTTTTATTTCTCTATCTCTAGTGAGATTGGAGAGGCTTAGGCGTTAACGCGTCCCAGGTAACTACCATCACGAGTATCGATTTGGATGATCTCACCCTCATTGATGAATAATGGAACACGAACGACTGCGCCAGTCTCAAGTGTTGCAGGCTTAGTTGCATTTGTTGCAGTGTTACCCTTTACACCTGGCTCACTGTGAGTGATAGTAAGCGTTGTCTTAACAGGCATTTCAGCAAGAAGGATTGTACCATCTGATGTATCAGTAACAACCTCAACAACGTCACCTTCTTTCATATAGTCAGAACCTGTAATCTGGTGCTTAGGGATAGGAATCTGCTCAAAAGTTTCCTGATTCATGAAGATGTAACCAGTTGCATCCTGATAAAGGTACTGATATGGGCGACGTTCAACGCGTACATCCTCGAGCTTGAAACCTACCTGGAATGTGCGCTCAAGTACTCGACCATCAGCAACATTCTTCAGTTTGGTAATCATGACGGTGTTACCTTTACCTGGCTTACGATGTTGGAAGTCGATACAAGTCCAAATCTTGCCATCAAGACGGATGCAAGTTCCAATCTTAATCTCCTGTGAATTAATCATAATTTACTAATATCTAATTTGTTACTTTTTGTTCTTTTTCATCTACTTAACGCGCTGCAAAGTTACAGAAATTATAGGAAAAACATAAATAAAAGGCGTAAAAAACATGGTTTCTTTGGTTAATTCAAAAAGATTAAGTAATTTTGCAACCCGTAACGACAGGTCTTATCCTGTCGAAAAGAGTTCGCATAATAACAATAAAATAGGATAAGAACAATGAAAAGAACATTTCAGCCTCACAATCGTCGTCGTGTAAACAAGCACGGTTTCCGTGAGAGAATGGCTACAAAGGACGGTCGCCGCGTATTAGCAGCACGTCGTGCCAAGGGTCGTAAGAAGTTAACAGTTTCTGACGAACATCACGGTAAGTAAGAACGAGACGCTGTCCCCCTAGGGAATTAGCGCAGAAGCGGAAAGAAGTAGAGGGTAATCTTTGCTTCTTTCCGTTTTTTTATCTACCTTTGCCGCATCTATTATTAAGGTCAGTTAATTAGATTGATGACATCAAGAGAGTTCTTCCATAAGTTTAATAGCACATATATCTGGGGCAATATCCTTGCTATCGTGATACTTGTTCTATTGTTGGCAATAGGAGTTAGGTTCGGTCTTGACTACTATACCTTACACGGTGAATCCATCGTGGTGCCGAACGTTATTCATAAACAATACGATGATGCGGTTGATATCATGGACAAGGTTGGACTAAAGATAGAGGTTACCGACACTGGATATGTTAAGGATCTTCCCCCTGATTGCATACTTGAGCAATCTCCAGTTGGTGGTAAGCGCGTTAAGTCCACACACGTTATCTATGTTACAATTAACGCTGCCAGTGCGCCTTCATTGGTTATTCCTGACATCATAGACAATAACTCTTTGCGTGAAGCGCAAGCCCAGTTATTATCTATGGGATTCAAAGTTGGTGAGCCTGAATATATACCAGGAGAGAAAGACTGGATATATGGTATTCTTGTAAATGGCAAACATGTGCAAGCTGGAGATCGTGTACCTGCTGATGCCGTGATTGTCTTACAGGTAGGAGATGGTACACGAGAAATAACTGATACATCAGGTTTGAACGAGCCAGAATATGAAGATGTAGAAGTGGAGCAGAAGCGTCCGAAGTATGATGAAGTATATGAGTATGTGGAAGTACCAGTAGATGAGAACGGCAATGAAATAAAGGATGAACGAGGGAAGTCAGGCTCTGGTAGTTCTAATTCATCCTCTCATTCAGGTTTACCTGCTGACCCTTCATCAACGAAACCGACTGAATAAAGCATGATGAGAACGGACGAGGAAATGCTATATGACGATGAGCTATCTGATGACTTACTGACTTCCACTGAGTCTGAAGAGGGTGATGGCGAGTTGTACGAACACTTCCGTGTAGAGGTTGATAAAGGTCAGGTGCCTGTGAGAATAGATAAGTTTCTATTCGAACGCATGCAACACTCCAGTCGTAATCGTATTCAGAAAGCAGCCGATGCGGGCTTCATTCATGTGAATGGAGCACCTGTTAAGAGCAATTACAAGGTACGCCCAGAGGATACAATCACGCTGATGCTTGACAGACCGAAGCATGATAACACCATTGAAGCAGAGGATATTCCGTTGGATATCGTATATGAGGACAATGCTTTAATGGTGGTCAATAAGCCTGCAGGATTAGTCGTTCATCCAGGTGCCGGGAACTTTCATGGAACATTGATTAACGCTATTGCCTGGCACTTGAAGGACTTACCTTCATTCGACCCAAACGATCCAGAGGTTGGTTTAGTGCACCGAATTGACAAAGACACAAGCGGTTTATTGGTGATTGCCAAGACCCCTGATGCAAAGACAATATTAGGTAAACAGTTCTTTAATAAGACCACCCATCGCAGTTACAATGCCCTCGTTTGGGGTAATCTAACAGCTGATGAGGGGCGTATAGAGGGTAATATTGCGCGTGATCCAAAGGACAGACTTCGCATGACAGTATTCCCTCCTGATTCAGAGATAGGCAAGCCTGCCGTCACTCATTACGGTGTCCTTGAGCGTTTCGGCTATACAACTCTCATCGAATGTGTACTTGAAACGGGACGTACACATCAGATTCGTGCACACATGAAACATATCGGTCACCCCCTGTTTGGAGATGAACGTTATGGTGGAACAGAGATCCTTCGCGGTCAGAGATCAAGCTCTTATAAAGCCTTCATACGCAACTGCTTGACCCTTTGTAATCGTCAAGCACTCCATGCCCGAACACTTGGTTTCGTCCATCCGGTTACTGGTCAACAAATGGATTTCACGAGTGACTTGCCTCAAGACTTAGCCTCACTGATAACGAAGTGGCGTGAGTTTATCAATGGGCATACAGGTATTGACAATCAGTAATAGTACATGATAAGATAAGTAAAACAGGTTTCTATCTCTCAAGAACATAATGAGAAAGACAGGAACAGTTAGATAGAACTAAATAAACAGGTATAATGAAAGATTTGAAGCGAACGATTGCCATCGTATGTGGTGGTGACTCATCAGAACATGATGTATCAATGCATTCAGCACAAGGATTGTATTCTTTCTTTGACAAGGAACGTTATAATGTATATATAGTAGATGTTAAAGGCATTGATTGGCACGTTGAGTTAGAGGATGGAACATCTGCTCCTATTGATAAGAACGACTTTTCTTTTATCGAAAATGGTAAACACATAGAGTTCGACTATGCGTATATTACCATTCATGGAGCCCCTGGTGAGAATGGAATCATGCAAGGATACTTCGATTTGATACACCTTCCTTATTCAACATCAGGCGTTTTAGTCGAGGCATTAACCTTCGATAAGTACGTTCTGAACAATTATCTCCGTGGCTTCGGGGTAAATGTTGCAGACAGCATATTGCTTCGTCGTGGTGAAGAATACAATGAGGAGGAAATCGAAAAACGTCTTGGTATGCCTTGTTTCGTTAAGCCCGCCGCTGATGGAAGTAGCTTTGGTGTATCAAAGGTAAAGAACATTGACCAGTTAGCACCAGCCCTTCGCGTTGCATTTATGGAGAGTGATGAGGTCATGATAGAGGGTTTCTTGGATGGAACAGAGATTTCGCAAGGTGTTTATAAGACTAAAGATAAGTCCATTGTGTTCCCTGCTACGGAAGTAGTAACCAGCAATGAGTTCTTTGATTACAATGCGAAATACAACGGACAGGTGCAGGAAATAACCCCAGCACGTATCAATCCCGACACTGCAAAGCGTGTAGCAGCGGAAACCAGTCGCATTTATGACATCCTTCATGCCAATGGTATCATCCGCATTGACTATATCATCTCGAAGGATAAAGAGGGCAATGATGTTATCAATATGCTTGAGATTAACACCACACCGGGCATGACTGCCACCAGTTTCATCCCTCAACAGGTGCGTGCAGCAGGCTTAGATATCAAGGAAGTATTGAGTGAAATCGTTGAAAATCAGTTCAAGTAATTCACAAGAACGCATTTTCTATCTATAAAGGACAAGGCTGTATCAAATGTTTCCAATTGTTTGTTGGATATTTGATACAGCCTTTTTCGTTTCTAAAAGTCTATTTTCGCCAGTCTAAAATATCTATTTCTTCATCTCTTCAGGTATTGATTCTCGGATGCGATTCACCAGCATCTCCAACAATGTATGTCGTATGAAGTTAGGCGAAGTCATCATAACTATCTCACGCGAAGGCACAGGATGGGCAAAAGAACGCACCAGTTTGCGTTGCTCTTCATTGAGTTGTGGCAATGCTAATTGCGGTATAAAGGTCACCCCTTTACCATTTTCAACAATGCGCATAAAGGTTTCTATGCTCCCGAGATTGTAACTCTTCTTGCTCAATGAAGCCGATTTAAGATGGCAGAACTTAACAAGTTGATCACGAAAACAGTGCCCTTCGTCCAATAACCATAGGTATTCTCCTGATAAATCGGCTGGTCGTATGAACTTACAAGCGTACAATGGATCCTCTTTTGCTACATAAGCCAGGAACTGTTCATGGTAGAGTGTGGTGCAATTCATCTCTTCCAAACCGCTCACCTGCGCCAATATCCCTGCATCAATATTCCCTTTTCTAATCGCACGGCACATTTCATCCGTCTTCATCTCTGTTATTCTCACATCCATTTCAGGGTGTTCTTTCATCAACTGAGGGAAGAATCGTGGGATAAGATAAGGTGCTATTGTTGGCAAAACAGCCACTTCAAAGGTTCCTGTAAGCGTTTTCTGCTCCTCTTCTATCGTCTGTTTTAGTTTCTTTGCACGTGTGAGAACCTTCCACGCATGCTCTATCACCACCCTACCAGCCTTTGTTGGCTGTATGGGTTGCTGTTTTCTATCGAAGATCTTAACGCCCAACTCATTCTCTAACTTTTGTATCATCGAACTTAGAGTGGGCTGTGTAACATTGCACTCATCGGCGGCTTTGGCAAAATGTTTGAGCCGATACAGTGCCATAACATATTCTAATTGCTGTAGTGTCATCGTCTTATTGAGCTATAAAGAATGCAACAAATATAGGAATAAAAAGCCGAACTCGGATTGACTTAGCCTGTAATAAATCTAAAAACAAGTGATAATCATGATTTATAGGTATCAATATTCTTAATTATTATTGACGACTACTTACACGCTGTAAGTACTTAATTATCAGTACTCCTAACGCCCTTTATAGATTTTCTCTATCATCTGATAGAAATAATCAGTTGGTCACAACGAATACAAATTCTACCTTTGCATCACAAAACAAAACATTTTCTCATAATTAAAGTATATTCATATATGGAACCAATTATCAATTCATTAGCACCAGAATTTAGTGTTCAAGCCTTCCAAGACGGACAGTTCAAGAGCGTATCAAGCAAGGATATCGAAGGCAAGTGGGCTTTGTTCTTCTTCTATCCAGCTGATTTTACATTCGTATGTCCTACTGAGTTAGAGGATCTTGCTGATAAGTACGAGCAATTAAAGGCTATGGGTGTTGAGGTATTCTCGGTTAGTTGCGATACACACTTCGTTCACAAGGCATGGCATGACGCATCTGAAAGCATCAAGAAGATTAAGTACACCATGCTTGCTGACCCTACAGGCGTATTGAGCCGTGGCTTTGGTGTTTACAAAGAGGACGAAGGTGTGGCTTATCGTGGCACATTCTTAGTGGATCCAGAAGGTCGTATCAAGGTTGCAGAAATACAAGATAACAGCATAGGACGCAATGCAGAAGAGTTAGTGCGTAAGGTTGAAGCAGCTCAATTTGTCGCTACTCACGATGGAGAAGTTTGTCCAGCAAGATGGACGAGAGGCGCAAAGACATTGAAGCCAAGCATTGATCTCGTTGGTAAAATCTAATTCTCTCATTTGCGATTATAGGTTGACTAAACATTATGAAATATGAAAGTGGAGGGGTAAACATCGTGTTTATCCCTCCATTCCTTTATGTTCTCTAATCCAATTCATGCCTCTCCAGATTATTACAAGGCATCTGTAATACTTCTCCAAGTGCTTTGTAATACTTCTCCAAAGCACTTGTAATAATCCTGTAGATGGTTAAGACGGATTCTAAAGGAGTGTTTGTTGCAATAGAAAAAGGCTTGATACGAATTCGTATCAAGCCTTTCTTATGGTTAGAACATTACTTTTCTGTAATGATAAATACTTTTGTTTCGTGGGCTTCTAACTTACCTTCCCATGCTTTCTTAACCGATGTGTTCTTGTGTTCCCAAACCTCTCTAAAGTCATATTTGGCACTCTTGCCAAGGAAAGATAAGGGCAAGCTAATGCGTTGAGCTTTGTCAGAAGGATTCATAATAGCTATTGCCTGCCGGTTATTCGTCAGTTGACGATGATAAACACGGCACTCCCCAATGCGCTGAACAAGCCGAGCTGCCTTGCCAAGAGCATCTTGATTGATGGCAATAATCTCTTTATTGAGTAGGATTCGACGTGTTGCTGCATTCTCATTGAGTATATCGTGACTCATAGCCAAGGGCGAGGCGAACATGCACCACATAGACATTTGGGTCTGATACTCCGTATATGTACAGCCAATACCACCTAAATCGCTTGACGGCCCGCCTTTCCCTTCAAGTCCAACAACCAGCATGTCCATGTCATTCCAGTGCCCCGGACCAGCAAAAGAGTAAAGAGGTTCGGTGATGTCGATGATGTCTAAAATGCCCATACCACCTTGTTTCGCTATGTCCTTCCACATATCTCGCACGTCATAGCTTATTCTCCACAACGAACCACCAGCCTGTCTTGCCCATAGTTCGGGGTTGAGTTGTCCCCATTCGCACACTCCGAGAGCTATTTTTCGCCCTGATTTCTCCAGTGCATCACCCATTCGTTTATACCTCTCGTGGGCAACTGCACTATCAGAAGGAGCGTGACAATAGTCGTATTTCAGGTAGTCCATTCCCCACTCAGCGAAGGTCTTTGCGTCTTGTTCCTCAAAGTTATAACTTGCAGTATAGCCAGCACAGGTCAAAGGAGCCGCATCCGAATAGATACCTAACTTTAATCCACGACTATGAACATAGTCAGCTAAAGCCTTCATACCGCTTGGGAACTTCACAGGATCAGGTATAATGTTATTGCGTTTGTCGCGTCCTCCCTGCCAAGCATCGTCAATAAAGATGTATTGATAGCCTGCATCTGCATAGCCATCAGCCACCATCTTGTCTGCAATTTGTCGTATTAATTGCTCGTTAATATCCTCTCCATACTTGTTCCAAGTCATGAATCCCATTGGAGGAGTCAGTGCTAATGAGTCACGATTGCCTGCTGATGAGTTCAAACAACAGCCTAATAACATCGTTAAAAACAAAAAAGTCTTGTTGAGTTTACTTGTTAGGTAATTCATAAAAGATAGTAATTTAGGTTGTTAATGTAATCAAAAAAATCCGCAGACTCAAGTAGAATCCGCGGATTTCAACGTTGTCCCAGGCGGATTCGAACCACCACTGACAGAACCAAAAACTGTAGTGCTACCATTACACCATAGGACAATTGCGGTGCAAAGGTAATACTTTTGTATGTTATAATCAAATATTCTTCCTACTTTTTTGCCGTGTTCTTGCATTAAGCAAAGAAGAAGTAGCTGAAGAGAACGGCTGCTATCATACCTGCAACGTCCGCCATTACGCCACAAACAACTGAATATCTGTATTTCTTAATACCCACACTTCCAAAGTAAATAGCTAGGATATAGAAGGTTGTATCCGTACTTCCTTGTAAGATACTGGCTGTATGTCCGATAAAAGAGTCGACTCCGAATGAGTTAAAACACTCCAACATCATCCCTCGCGCACCTGGTCCACTGAGTGGTTTCATCAATGCTACAGGGAGAGTACTTACCCAATCGCTATTCATTCCGAGCATTTCTACACCCGCTTTGATGGTGTCTTGAAACATATCGAGTGCTCCTGATGCACGGAAAACACCCACTGCTGCGAGGATGGCTATGCAATAAGGAATCAGAGTAACCGCCACTTTGAATCCGCCTTTGGCTCCTTCTATGAATGAGTTATAGACGTTCAACTTCTTACGCCAGCCTGCATAGATGAAGAGAATGATGGCTCCTAACATAATGCAACTGGTGAGGATTCGACAAAAATGTTGCGTTTGTTCGGTGTCCATACCATGAATTGCAGTGAAGAGTCCTGCTACCAATGCTGCAACAACAGCCGCTGCGGTGAGGATAGCCTTATTGAATAGATTGATTTTCTGGTATATAGATGTGACCAAAAGCCCCACGAGTGTGGAACATAAGGTGGCGAGTAACATTGGAATAAACACATCTGTCGGGTCGGCAGCACCTGCTTTTGCCCTGTAGGCCATGATAGATACGGGGATAATCGTTAGACCAGAAGTATTTAAAACGAGGAACATTATCATCGGATTACTTGCTGTGTCCTTCTTCGGATTAAGGCTTTGTAACTCCTGCATAGCCTTTAGTCCCACTGGAGTTGCTGCATTATCGAGTCCCAGCATATTGGCAGAGAAGTTCATAAATATCGATCCCAACGCAGGGTGACCCTTAGGTATATCAGGGAAGAGTTTGGTGAGTACGGGACTAAGAAAGTTGGCTAAACGTTGCACCAAGCCACTATCTTCACCTATCTTCAACATTCCCATCCATAGAGTAAGTGTGCCTGTCAGTCCTAATGTCATCTCAAATCCCACCTTCGAAGCCTCGAATGTGGAGTCCATCATTGCTGGTAAGGCATCGTAATCACCCATGAATACAAGTTTGATAACGCCCACGAGGACGCCAATTACAAATAGTGCAATCCAGATATAGTTAAGAACCATTGTTGTTATTGTTTAATAAGTACGCCTTGCGGAAGCTGTTTTTGTGTGTTTGTTGTTGATGTTTTGATTGTTTGTGGACGGAAGTGTCGCAGTCTTGGTTCGCCCAGTTGTTCCATCGCTCGTACCTCATAAGGATAGTCGTCGACATATTCTGCCTTGATGATCACCTTCATCCCGACAAAAGCATATCGGTTTCGAAGGTCTCGAACATCCTCATCTTTCAGTCTTATACAGCCTTCGCTGGCTAATCCCGGTACACTCTCTCTGTTATTCGTACTGCCATGTATGCCTATACTTCGGTTTCCTGTCCCTATGTTCAAACGCAGGAAATAAGGTCCATAAGCCAATATGTTGCCTCGACCATCATGGAAGTCGTGCTTCCAAGAGGCTGCATTACATATCTGTGATATGCTGAAGGAAGGAATAGAAGGTGTGCAATGCGGAGTGCGCATGTCGCCTATTCGAGTCTTATTGCCCCTGTTTACTGCAAAACAAGCATCGTATCTTGCTACAAGAACAGTGTCATCTAACCTCTTCTCATAAACATATAAGTAGTAATCCTTCTTCGATATAACAATGAAACAGTTGTTTTTATTCTCTGCGCCGAGCGATATGGAAACATCAGCTGGTGCCCGTGTCGTTTTCAGTCCATGCACAACCACCTGTTTCTCGCAGATGTTGTCGGGTGAATAAGGGAGTGTCTGCGCTTCGATACTAATGCAGAAAGCAACAGAGAACAACGTGAAAATCTTTCTTAAAAAGCCCATGTTCTTACTTTTTCTCTGGTGCAGTGAGTTTCCCACCACCAATGTGTACACCTTTCTCATTGGGAATCTTCCCCCCACCGATACGCAATTCTTCTTTTGAGACAGGCTTCTTGTCTTCCTTTACTTCTGTCTTATCTGAAGTCTTCACACGTCCAGTCTTTGCTGTGGCTGTTGCTATCTGTTCGTTGGTCAATGTCTTTGTAGCATCGAAGTGACGCTTACGTTCAATCTTCTGACGCTTCATTGCATGGATTTCAAAGGGGTAATCGTCTACGTTTTCAGCCTTGATAACAACCTTCATACCCTCTGTGGCATAGTTTTCGGATAGGTCTTTTATGTCCTCATCCTTTAGTCTTATGCAGCCTTCACTAGCCCTTCCGGGTACACTCTCACGGTTATTTGTACTTCCATGGATACCAATTCCACTGTGTCCAGGCGTTTTCAGACGTAGAAAATAGTCCCCGTAACTCTTGATTTTACCACGACCATCACCGAAGTCATGCTCCCAGTTAGAGGCAGAAACAATCTGTTGGACTTGGAAAGGGTTATCAATCGTACAATGCGGAGTGCGCATATCGCCTTCTTTCTCCTTTTGTCCTTTCTTCAAAGAGAAGGCACAATCATAGCGAGCAATGAGTGTTGTGTCCTTACCTTGCGGCTCGTAAACATAGAGATAATAGTCTTTCTTCGACATAACAATGAAGAGTTTCTTCTTGTCTTTGACCTTATCTTTAAAGCTAAGGCTTGTGTCAGGCGTTGTACGAATGGTGCGATTGCCATAATCAAGTACTACTTCTTCCTTGATATCATCGCCTGAATAAGGTAAACCTTCTATTGCCGTCTTGTCGTCTTTAGCAACAGCAAGCCCATTGGCATTGACGCTCATGGATGCACCTTGCTCTTCGTTATTGTTCTCTTTGTCCTTTTTTCCACCGCAAGAAACGATAGATACAGCTGTTAGAGCAGCTAAAAGACCCATAAACATTGACTTTCTCATTTTGTATAAAACCTTTTTTGAGTATGTTATTCATGCCTCCTAAGAATGGAAAGAAGCATGTTTTGATGATCTAATGATAACCTTTATTCCTGATAGATATATACTATAACGGTCGGAAAGAGCATCTTTTGTTCTTGCCGACCGCAGTTGTTTGATGGATAGATATCATGTTCTTTATTATCTAAGGTAGGCGAAGTCGGCTGAAACATAGTATTCACCGTCATCGAAGAGTACCTTATACCAGTTGCCGTATGCCCCTAAGAAGGGTAGAGAAGTTCCCTTTGATACTGTGTAAGCCTTGCCATTATAATACTGCAAAAAGCCATATTCCTTTCCAGGTCCTATGCGCATACGCACGCCAACACCATTGATAACGACACGAGTAGCCTCTGATGGTGGAACAGAAGTTGGTTTCTGTTTTACGTATTGCACCTTTGCAGGCTCCTTACTCTTCTTTTCTATCTGTTTTTTTAGTTGGTCGTATGAAGCCTTCATAGAGTCGTTTGAAGCCTTCATCTCTTTGATAGTCTCTTGTTGTACATTGGTTTCCTGTGACACAGGTTCCTTACTCTTCCCTGCAAAAAGCCATATTCCAAGACCGATACCAGCCATGACAAGGACAATAAGAATACCAATTAAGACTTTGACCATGTCGTTATTGCCAGATGGCTGTGGGCTGTACTGGGGGTGTTGATAAGCATCTTGTACAGGTGGATAAGGCTGTGCTGTGTTTTCTGAAGGTATAGCATTTCCACAGCTAGAGCAATGTTTGGCACCAGGAGAAAGAGGTGCTCCGCAATTAGAACAGAATTTTTGTGACATTGTTGTAGGTGTTTAAGGGTTATAAAAATGTGTGACTTAATGATTCAGAGAGCTTATTATTTGTTTCTTTCTTATAGGTGTGAACAGTCTGATTTGTGCTTATTTTGATTCAAGAAGATTAAGATGACCATCTTACACAATAGTTGAGAGTTCACGAGTTATTACTTTAGGTAATTAATGGATTTAGTTAATTATACTTGAGATAAGGCTCTTTGATAGTACTGATACTCAAAGAACTTTTATCTAAAAGAGTTGTCCCAGGCGGATTCGAACCACCACTGACAGAACCAAAAACTGTAGTGCTACCATTACACCATAGGACAATCACACGTGCAAAGGTAATGTTTTTTTGTATTATCAGCAACTCTTACTGATTCTTTTTATTGGTGTTCTGTCCTTGCGTGTGCTTGTTTTTTACACCTATTATATATATAGCGATATTTCCTTTGGATAGATTTGGAGGTAAAGAAGAAAAGGCTTATCTTTGCGAATCACATGCTTTTATGCCTGTTATTCAGTTATTTAATTCCTTCACTTATGAAACCTATCTCTTCCGTAATAGTATTTCTTTTACTGGTGTTGTCAGCTGTGTGTACGAGCATAGACAGTTATCGTTGTGCAGAAACAGCTATTGTGCAGGACATGAATCAGGCTTTGGAGAAGACACTTGCAGTGAAGCGTGAAGCGTGGATAACGCCTGATACGATACAAAACTACCGTGAGCATTTGCGAATAAAGGACTTGAAGAGTCGGTCATTTGTATCTTATGCACTCGAAAAGAACGATTATTCCTTGTGTAGTCAGCGTTATCAATGGCAGAAAGGACAGCATTCTTTTATGTTCCAAAGCTATGCTGATTGTTCATTTGGTACTATTTGGGGATTATCTGACCAACGTTTAGCTTTGTTCCTCACCTTATCTGCCATGTTATGGATGCTCTTTTCTATTGTTTATTGGCATCAGAATGGGGCTGGGAGAATCGTTTTTGGAAGTATGACCTACGTCCCTTTGGAGCATTCCTTCCGTGATGTGCAGGGGAAAGAGATTCCTTTTACACCTATGCAGCATCAGTTGATGGAGTTGTTTATGGCTTCTGGTGATATGAAATTATCAAAGATTACCATTTGTGAAAGCCTTTGGCCGAAGAAACCCGATGCCAGTGAGACTCTTTACACACTGATTCGTCGCTTGAAGCCTGTTGTTAGTGAGCATTGTGGATTGACCATTACGGCAGAGAAGGGAGGCGGCTATCAACTCAAACACTTATAAGGTGAATAATCCTTAGAAGCGTTAGGGGCAATAGAGAAAAGCTATTGTCAGACAGATGTCAGTCTTATTTTTTGCACTTGAACAGCGTTGGGATTATCTTTGCTTCAAAATATTCAAGCTATGAAGAAAGTATTATGTACATTACTGTTAGTCTTCTTGGTGCTACCAGTTGGAGCCCAAGAAGAGGTGAAGAATGCAAAGGAACCAAAGGAGGTGCAGCTGAACGAGGTTACTGTTGAGGCTGCTCGGGTGGTAACAAAGGTGGATGGTCTGTTGATTATTCCATCTGATACACAGCGTAAAGCATCCACGAATGGATATAGTTTGCTAAGTAAACTATCGTTACCACACGTTAGGGTAGATCCTGTGAGCCATGTTGTTACCGCTTTAATGAATAATGGTGCGGTGCAGTTAAGGCTGAATGGAGTTGTAATAGATAAGGAGGAAATGCTCTCCTTAGACCCTAAACTTGTGAAAAACATTGATTTCATCGATAATCCGGGTGTGAGATATGGGGAAAATATAGCTTATGTTATTGATATAAAAACGAAAAGGAACACAGGTGGATATGTCGTTGGCGTAGACTTAACACACACGCTAACAGCGTGGAATACGGATAATACCATCTATACAAAGCTAAATCATAAAAATTCGGAGCTGTCCTTTTCTTATAACTTCTCCTATCGGGACTTCCGCAAAGGGCGTACTTCAGAGACGGCAGATTACCTATTAAATAATGGTAGTCATTATCTTGTTACACGTAAGCAAACGGCTGGTAGGGATAGAGCTTTGGGAAATCGACTTCAGATGAAGTATAGTCTAGCCGATTCAGCCTCCTATGTTTTCCAAGCCACGTTATCGGCCTTTGGAATGAATACTCCTAGTTGTTTCTCTGATTATCAATTAATGGATGGGACGCTAACACAGGCTTATCAAGATATGAATAGGTCGAGTCGTTTTACGCCAGTTATCGATCTTTACTTCTTTCATAAGCTAGGGAATCATCAGAGTGTAACGGCGAATGTTGTTGGAACTGCTATCTACACGGATAAGTACGTGAGGCAGGGTGAGGGAACACCTTATACTTATAATGTAGATGGAGATACCTGGTCGGTTCAGAGCGAAGTTATTTATGAAAACAAATTGAAGCCTTTCACGCTCTCTGCTGGCTTGCAACACATGCAGAAATACACGCGTAATCATTATACAGGGGATGTTGATGCTCTGAATAAGATGCACCTTGGTGAGCTCTATCTTTTCTCTGAGTTAAAAGGAAAGTGGCAGCAGTTGAGTTATTCTCTGGGCGTTGGAGTGGCAAACAAAACCTATTCTCAAGCCAGTTATGATTATAGTTACTGGACGTTCCGACCAAAGGTTACATTAAAGTATATGCTTCTGAAAGGACTAAATGTGGGTTACGCTTTTCAGACTTATCGCCGAGTTTCGCCTTACGCAATGGTTTCTGATATGCGAATAAGGAATAATAGTCGTGAATGGACAGTGGGTAATCCTGCCTTGAAGCCCTCACGTGTCATTCGACATACGATGAGTTTGGATTATTATGGTGATCGGGTGTCGAACAGTATGTACATGGATTATCGGCGAAACTTGCATTGTAACATGGCAAGATATGAGCGAACTCCTGCGGATGAGTTCCTTTATTCGCAACAGAACATGGGGAGTATTAGCTTGTTCTATGTGCAAGATAATTTGAAGTATGAGCTTATTCCTGAACACTTATCAGTGACATTGAGGGGTGGAATTAACCGCTGTTTTAATGTCTGTAGTCTTTATCGTCATTATCTCACCAGCTACACTTATGGTGGAAGTGTGCAGGCTTACCTTGGTAAATGGACTTTGCAAGGATATGCTGATAATGGTTGGAGGTTCTTAGAAGGAGAGAGATTAGGGCATAATGGAGCGTTTAGTTATTTGGCAATAAGCTATAGTTGGGGGAATTGCAGTCTTTCTCTCGATGTGCAACACGTCTTCCAACAGCATCCACGAATGTATAAGTCACAACTCCTTAACGAATATCTACATAAGAGTGAAATAGATCGTAATAGAGACTTAGGTAATATGATAGGGCTTAACTTTACGTGGCGATTATCGAAGGGTAAGGCTTATAAGCAGATTGAAAAGCGTATAGAACGTCAAGAAGATAAGCAGACTGGAATCATGTAAGGTACTGTTATTGGTTAGGAAATATAGCTTCTCTAATCTTTTTCAGCTCGCATAGGATTCATAGAAAATCCAAGTTCTCATAGAAGAAACTATTTCCTATAACAGAAAGAGGCGAACCTTGATAGGTTCGCCTCTTATACTTTACAAATAGTTTACAATTTATTTGTTTACAGCGTCTGACAATTCAGCACCAGCCTTGAACTTTGCAACCTTCTTTGCTGGGATCTGAATCTTCTGCTTTGTTGCTGGATTCATACCCTCGTGAGCTGGACGCTCATTGGTAGAGAATGTACCGAAGCCTACGAGCTGAACCTTATCTCCTGCAACAAGTGCATCCTTGATTGCTTCAGTTGTTGCATCTAATGCCTTCTTTGCGTCAGCTTTGCTTAGATTAGCAGAAGCCGCAATCCTCTCGATTAACTCTGTCTTGTTCATAATTCCGATTTATTTGTTGATTAATTTATAAATGATACTTTCGATTGTGCTGCAAATATAGTTGATTCCTTTTATATAACAAGTAAAATCAAAGGAAAAGTGTAGAAAATTACAAAAATAAGCCCTTATCCTCTCCCTTTCCTGCTTTATAACGGGATTATTTCGTATTTTTGCAACGTTTTAAAGGTAAATGGTTTACAATAAGAAAATTAGTAAATTCGTAATATGCTGAATATCCCTGTAGTTACAAGAAACCTCCTTATCATTAATGTCTTGGTGTTCGTTGCCACTTATGTGTTTGGAGTTATTGGTCTTGACTTAGATAACCTCTTTGGGTTATTCTATATTGGTTCTTCTAACTTCGGCGTCTGGCAGTTCCTCACCAGTATGTTTATGCATGGCAACATTATGCATATTGCCACGAACATGTTTATGTTGTGGATGTTTGGGTCAGTCATTGAGCATGTATGGGGACCGAGGAAGTTCCTTTTTTATTACATTGTCTGTGGTGTTGGAGGCGGTTTGCTTCAGGAATTGGCATGGTATTGTATGCCTTTCGTGATGGATACGATTACTGTGACGAGGAATGGAGTGAGCATTGACATACCATCTGTTATATATCTCCAACAGACAATGGCAATTGGAGCATCCGGTGCTGTTGTTGGTTTGTTACTAGCTTTTGGAATGTTATTCCCTAATGAGCGAATGTTCATTATACCGATTCCTGTTCCAATAAAGGTCAAATGGTTGGTAACAGGAATGATTGCTATTGAGATATTCTCATCGTTCAGTCCTGGCTCTGATATTGCCCATGTAGTGCATGTAGGAGGTGCTTTGACGGGTTTCTTACTGATTATGTATTGGAAGAGACATCCGTATTCAGGATATGGAAATATGGGTATGCACAAAGGACATCAGTTCTTTGATCGTATGAAAGATAGTTGGGAAAAGCATACTGGGAAGGTTGGAACAGGCGGAAGTAATAGCTCTTGGGGAGACTCCTCACAGCATAACTCGACAACACAGAATAGTGATTGGGATTATAATGCGCAGAAGCATAGAGAGCAAGAAGAGATAGATCGCATTTTAGACAAGATTCGCAAGAGCGGCTATGATAGTCTTTCTAAATCAGAGAAGCAAAAGCTCTTCGATAGTAGCAAGAATTAAGTATAATTGTAATTAGCATGGGCAGATGTCCTGAACGAGACTTATGGGCGTATATTTATGATGCTTAAGAATTTCAAGAAGTTCACATTCAGAGCACTCTTTGTAGGTAATATCCTTGTTATATTGTTGATGTTGCTAGTTGGCAATATCGACTGGTTGAACCCTGTTGATTATCCTCTGCTTGCTAATTTAGGATTGGGATATCCTATACTCCTTGCGTTTAACTTCGCTTTCCTTGTCTTTTGGGCATTTGTGAGATTGCGTACAATATGGCTTCCCGTATTGGGTTTTATCCTTTGTTTTGCCTCTATCCGAATCTATTGCCCGTTTAATCTTCCAAAGGACAAGCCTCATGGGGCTATTAAAGTCCTGTCTTACAATGTTTATATGTTTGACTCTTGGGAAGAGACCAATCCTAAGACCAACCCAATTGTCAACTATATCATTGACAGCAAGGCTGATTTGGTTTGCTTGCAAGAAGCCCAAGGCGATGGTGATAAGAGTGGAGGAATCTATGAAAGACTAAAGGCACACTATCCATACTTCAAGTTGATGGTGAAGAAAAAGCCTGGTGCTGATTACATGGTATTGCTGAGTCGTTATCCAATTCTTTGGCAAGATACCATCCCGTATGGCTCTATCTCTAACCAAAGTGTGGCTTATATGGTAGACATAAAAGGCACAAAGACGCTTGTCGTGAATAACCATTTTGAGAGTAACGGCTTGTCCAATGATGATAAAGCGGGCTTTAAGTCACTCGTGAAAGGGAGCATGCAGACGGATAAAGCTAAGTCAGAGTCCGTGCACCTATTGCGCAAGTTGGGAAAGGTATCAATGCGTCGTGCCCCGCAAGCAGATATGGTGGCGCGTTATGTTAAGCAATATCTCAATAAGAAAGTGCCCGTAATACTCTGTGGCGACTTTAATGATAACCCACTAAGTTACACCCATCGAGTCATAGATAAGGAACTGATAGATTGCTTTGTAGCGAGTGGTAATGGTCCTGGGATCAGCTATCATCGTAGCGGAATGTACTTCCGTATAGACCACATATTCTGTTCTGACGACTTTGAGCCATACGATGCGCACGTCGACAATAGTGTGACTACATCTGACCATTATCCCATTTATTGTTGGCTCAAATACCGCCCCAAACCTTAAAAAGCACACATTTATAAGGTGTAAATTTCCCAAAGTGTGAGAAAATGCTTATCTTTGCACGTCTATTAAGCGTAGCGAAACTATAATTAAATACAATCAAATAAAATGCAAAACAAAGGATTAGTAATTTGCGTATCAGTCTTGTTGACGCTCGCAAGTATCTTCTACCTGTCTTTCTCAGTGGCGACAAGCTACTACGATAGCAAGGCAGCGGAGATCAAAGACCCTATTGCGCGACAGGATTATAAAGATTCTGTTAAGTACTTGGGTATCTACTCTTACCAGAAGTGCCTTGAAACACAGATCGGTCTAGGTCTTGACTTGAAAGGTGGTATGAACGTTGTACTTGAGATTTCAGTACCTGACGTTGTTGATGTATTGGCTGACCACAAGCAGGATGTTGCTTATCAGAAGGCTATGGCGGAAGCAAAAGAGGAAGAGATGACAAGTCAGAAGGACTTTATCAGCCTCTTCATTGATGCTTATCACAAGGTAGCTCCAGGTCATAAGCTGGCAGAAGTCTTTGCAACACAACAGTTGAAAGGCAAGGTTACAACACAGAGTTCTGATGCAGATGTAGAGAAGGCTCTCCGTGAGGAAGTTGCTTCCGCCATCGATAACTCTTACAATGTTGTTACCAATCGTATTGACCAGTACGGCGTAGTTCAGCCTAACATCCAGAAGTTGGAAGGTCAGGAAGGTCGCTTGATGGTTGAGATGCCTGGTATTCGTGAGCCTGAGCGTATGCGTAAACTCCTTCAGGGTTCGGCTAATCTAGAGTTCTGGGAGACTTATAACAGCCAGGAGGTTGCACCTTACCTAGCCCAGCTCGACCAGCGTTTAGCCAATGGTGATTCAAAGAGCGATGCTACAGCAAAGGATTCTACGAAGACTGTAAAGCCTAACAAAGAAGCTAAACTAACATTGAATGCAGGTAAGAATGTAGCCACATCAACAGAGTCTGCACAGATGGCTGCTGCTAAGAAGCAACATCCATTACTCTCAATGTTACAGACAGTGCCAGGCGAAGGTTTGAGCCTCGTAGGTTATGCAAATGTGCGTGACACAGCTGCTATCAATAAGCTCATCCATAGTCAGCTCGCAAAGCAAGTATTGCCTAGCAACTTGAAACTCCTTTGGAGTGCTAAGCCAGCTGAAGGCTTACAGCAGAAGAACGTATATGCACTTCACGCCTTGAAGGTCACAACCTCTGATGGTCGTGCACCATTGGAAGGTGACGTTGTTACAGATGCTAAAGACCAGTTCGACCAGTTCGGTCGTCCTCAGGTTAGCATGACAATGAACTCTGAGGGTGCTCGTGAGTGGGCTGCTTTGACAAAGGCAAATGTAGGTAAGGCAATCGCAATCGTACTCGATGGCGTTGTTTACTCAGCTCCACGTGTTGACGGTGAGATTACAGGTGGTCAGTCATCTATCTCTGGTAACTTCACGATTGAGGATACAAAGGACTTAGCAAACACATTGAAGTCAGGTCGTATGCCTGCACCTGCTAAGATAGTACAGGAGGAAGTAGTAGGTCCTACGTTGGGTGCGCAGTCTATCCATCAAGGTCTTGTATCATTCGCAATCGCCTTTGTATTGCTAATGCTCTACATGATTCTGATGTATAATTTCATCCCAGGTATGATGGCTAACTTGGCATTGCTTGCCAACCTCTTCTTCACCTTGGGTGTCCTAGCATCCTTCCAGTCGGCATTGACCATGCCAGGTATTGCTGGTATCGTATTGACTTTGGGTACAGCCGTGGATGCTAACGTGCTTATCTATGAGCGTATCAAGGAAGAGCTGAAACTTGGCAAGGGTATGAAGCAAGCCTTGAAGGAAGGTTACAGTAACGCATTCTCTGCTATCTTCGACTCTAACCTCACCTCACTCATCACAGGTGTCATCCTTCTTGTTACGGGTACAGGTCCTATCCGTGGTTTCGCAACAACATGGATCATCGGTCTTGTAATCTCTTTCTTCACCGCCGTATTCCTCACACGTATCATATTCGAGAACCGCGTTGGTAAGGATAAGTGGTTGAATCTGACCTTTACAACAGGTATCTCTAAGAACTTCATGCAGAACAAGAGCCACCACTTCCTTAGTATGTATAAGACGACCTTTGCGATCTGGGGCATTGCAGTATTGGTATGTATCGGTAGTTTCGTAGTACGTGGTTTGAGCCGTAGTATCGACTTCACAGGTGGTCGTAACTATGTTGTCACACTGAACAAGCCTACACAAGTTGAGGATGTACGTAAGGTGATGACCGGTGCTTTCATCAATACTGTAGGCGAAAACGCAGGTAAGCCAGCTACAACCAGCGTCATTGCGCTTGGTACAGACGGGAAGACTGTTCGTATCTCAACCAACTACAATATTGATTCTAATGACCCAATGGAAGACGACAAAGCAGAGACTATCCTCTACAATGCGTTGAAGAAAGGCGGATTCGTTAGTCAGACAAATGTAGCGAACTTCAAGAACCCAGACATCCGTGAGGGTGGTTCAATCATCCAGAGCGCAAAGGTGGGTCCTTCTATTGCAAAGAACATTACCTACAATGCGTTCATGAGCGTCTTGCTGGCTATCTTCTTCATCTTCCTCTACATCCTCTTACGATTCCGCAATATCGGTTTCTCTGTTGGTTCAATAGTAGGACTTGTTCTCGATACCACTATCGTTATCGGTTGCTTCTCGTTATGTTATGGATGGATAGGCTTCTCTCTTGAGATCGACCAGACATTTATTGGTGCCATCTTGACCGTTATCGGTTACGATATCAACGATACGGTGGTTGTATATGACCGTATCCGTGAGAACCTGCGCAAACATAAGCATAATCTTGCCAAGGCAGATATTCAGAAGATATTTAACGACTCTATCAACCAGACCCTATCACGTACTATCAATACGTCAGTCTCTACATTGATTGTGCTTGTTTCTATCTTCATCCTCGGTGGTGATAGCATCCGCAGCTTCTCATTCGCAATGATTATTGGTATCATCATCGGTACTTTGAGTTCAATCTTCATCGCATCTCCAGTTGCTTACCTCGTATTAGGTAAGAAGATTGAAAAGCGTTCACGCGAACTTGCAGAAGCTCCTGTAGAGGCTTAATCAATAGGTCAAAAACGGATAAGGTTTACACCTTATATATATAAGCAGCCTGTTACCCTTTGGTAGCGGGCTGTTTCATTTCCCCCGTTTAGTATGTTTCAACACTATTACAAACCTGTTCTATCGCAGTTAGATCCCTGTTTGCGCTCTTCGTCCAATAGGTTTCCGCATTCTTTCTCACCCGTTTCCTGTTCCTTTCCCATGCGTCTTTCGTCTTTTTTATCCGTATCTTTTCTTATTATCACCATGGTGAAAATGTTTTCTCACCATGGTGAGAATATTGTGTCACCATGGTGAAACTAGTGTCTCACCATGGTGAAACTAGTGTCTCATCATGATGAAACTAGTGTCTCATCATGATGAGACTAACTTTATATGCGTGTATAAATGATGCGCAACACGTTAGAAAGAAATGGAGAACAGGTGATAAAGAATGCTGGAACAGGTGGGAAAGGATGCAGGAACAGGTGGGAAACGATTCGCAAACAGGTGAGAAAAGCTGGGCGAACCTGTTACGGAAACGGATCTAACTACTTGCTTACTTATTAACTCATTCACTCGTCAACTCGTGCCAACACGTGTTTTATCACTTTTTATTTTGCTGTTCATGCGGTTTACACTACCTTTGTAGTCCATTAACCAACATAATTAATGAGTAAGAAACATATACTTCTTATCAATGACATGGCAGGATATGGCAAAGTGGCTACAGCCGCAATGCTGCCTATCTTGTCTTATTTGGGGCATCCAGTGTATAACCTTCCTACGGCATTGGTCTCAAATACGCTCGACTATGGTAAGTTTAAGATCTTAGAGACAACTGATTATATCAAGGATGTATTCCCTGTTTGGAAGGAATTAGGTTTCAGTTTCGATGCGATAGCGACGGGCTTTATAGCATCAGAGCGTCAGGCACAATTAGTTTCAGCCTATTGTCGTGAGCAAGCTGTGCGAGGCACAACGATTTATGTTGACCCGATAATGGGTGATGAAGGGAAGCTCTATAATGGTGTGACGGCTGCCACTATCAACTCAATGCGTGAGATGATAAGCGTTGCCGACCTCACTTTCCCTAATTATACGGAGGCTTGTTACCTCACATCGAGTAAGTTTAATACAGATGGAGTAGACTTCGATGAGGCGAAGCGTTTGCTCGATGGCTTGCGTTTGATTGGTACGAAGTCGGCATTAATCACCTCCATTCTTATTGATGGTACGCCTTCCGTAGCGGGGTATAACCATGTAACAGATAAGTATTTCAGTCTCCCTTATACCGAAATCCCCGTCCATTTCCCAGGGACAGGTGATATCTTCTCAGCTATTCTTATTGGTCACTTGCTGGATGGCGAACTGCTCATCCCGAGTACACAAAAGGCGATGGACGGCGTTTACGCACTGATAGATCGTAATAAGGATAACGAGGATAAGAACAGGGGAATCCCTTTGGAGCAATACTTAGGATTATTATAAAGGATAACAACTAAACAACGATAATATGGATTGGATCAATGGACTCTTCTCCATTCCTTCAGCGCTTCAAGGCGTAGTAGTTATATCGCTCATTTGTGCTGTTGGTCTCGGCTTGGGTAAGATAAAGTTTGCTGGTATCTCGTTAGGCGTTGCCTTTGTATTCTTCGTTGGTATCGCTGCGGGAAGTCTCGGCTTGAAGGTAGACGACCAAATGCTCAACTATTGTGAGACGTTCGGCTTGGTTATCTTCGTTTATACCTTAGGCTTGCACGTGGGACCTAACTTCTTTGGTTCCTTCAGGCATGAGGGAACCTCGTTTAATATCTGGTCTCTGGCGGTCATCATTCTTGGTACGGCAATGGCAATAGCCCTTACGTATATCATGAAGGTGCCCATGTCGGATATGATAGGTATTCTTTGCGGTGCAACCACGAATACGCCGGCTCTCGGTGCGGGTCAGCAAGCGTTGCAGCATGTTGGTGTGAGCGGTGCTAGAGCTGCGTTGGCAACGGCTGTTACCTATCCACTCGGTGTTGTAGGTGTTATCTTTGCAATGATATTCATCCGTAAGTTCTTTGTCAAGCCCAGCGATTTGGAGGTGAAGAGTAGCAGCAGCGACGACCATACCTTTATTGGTCAATTCGTTGTAGTCAACCCTGCTATCAATGGTAAGAACATTGCAGACATAGCGCAGGGCACACATCGCAAGTTTATAATCTCCCGCATTTGGCGTGGTGATGAAGTGATTGTACCGAAGGGCACAACCGAACTCAAGACGAATGATAACCTCCTTGTGGCAACGAAGAAAGAGGAAGTGCCAGCGATGGAATTGCTCTTTGGTAAGCGTGTGGAGCGTGACTTGAATAAGGAACAAGTGGACTGGAACCACCTCGATTCTAAGGTGGAGAGCCGCGTGATAGTATTGTCAAAGAGCGTTCTTAATGGTAAGCGACTTGGTCAGTTGCACCTTCGTGATGCTTATAACGTCAATGTTAGTCGTGTTCTCCGTAGTGATATCAAGCTCTTGGCGACGGAAGATCTTGTCTTGCGCTATGGCGATCGCCTCACATTAGTGGGTCAGCCAGAAGCAATCGACCATGCAGAGAAGTTCTTGGGTAACTCTGTTAAGACGCTCAATGAACCTAACTTGGCTATTATCTTCCTTGGTATGCTGCTCGGTTTGGCGTTAGGAACAATCCCATTCACGCTCCCTGGTATGGATTCTCCCATCCATTTAGGTATTGCAGGAGGTCCTATTATTATGGGAATCCTCATCGGCGCGTTTGGTCCTCGTTTCCACTTCATCGCTTACGCCACCCGAAGTGCATCGTTGATGTTGCGTAAGTTAGGACTAGCCCTTTATCTTGCATGCCTCGGTTTGGATGCAGGTAAGGACTTCTTAGCAACGGTTGTGCGTCCAGAAGGCTTACTTTGGATAGGCTTAGGATTTGTCCTTACGGTACTGCCAGTGATTATTGTGGGTGTTGTTGCGCTCCGTATGAAGAAGTTCGACTTTGGTACTATCTGTGGAATCCTATGTGGCTCGATGGCAAACCCTATGGCATTGGGTTATGCCAACGATACCGTTAATGGCGAAACAAGCAACATCAGTTATGCAACCGTTTATCCTTTGGGAATGTTTATTCGTGTGATCATAGCCCAAGTGCTGGTGATGTTCTTTGTCTGACGGCGTTATGAAGATCTCCCTGTCACATCTATCAGTAGGCTATACGGCTTCGCAAGCACTCGTTTCTGACGTGAATGTAGAGTTGCAAAGCGGTCAATTACATTGCTTAATAGGGCGGAATGGTATCGGTAAGTCTACGCTCCTAAAGACGTTGACAGGCTTTCTTCCAAAGCTATCGGGCGACCTGCTATTAGATGGGCAAGGCATAGAGACCTTTACACAGCAAGCATTGGCACGAAAGATAAGCATTGTCCTGACACAGAAACCTGATGTGCAGAATCTGACAGTGGCAGAGGTTATCGGATTGGGGCGTTCCCCTTACACAGGTTTCTTTGGTAAGTTGCGTGCTAGAGATTGTGCAGTTGTCAATGATGCTATCCGCTGTGTGGGGATAGAACCACTTCGACATAGGATGATTCAGACGCTTTCTGATGGCGAACGACAAAAGGTGATGATTGCAAAGGCACTTGCACAAAAGACGCCCATCATACTCCTTGATGAGCCAACTGCCTTTCTTGATTTCCCTTCTAAGGCGGAGACCTTTCAGTTGTTACGCTCCATGGCGCATGAGAAAGATAAACTCATCGTGCTTTCTACACATGATTTGGAATTGGCTGTGCGCTTTGCTGATTGCCTGTTGGAGGTGGAAGAAGGCTCATTGCATACTGTTACGGCTGCCGAGGTGAGGCAAGAAATGCAGGAGATAATCGGGAAATAGAATAGTGTTTATCGTCAGTTAAACATGAAAGAATCAATACGATAAAATAAGGAATGATTATGAAGAAGAATGTATGGATAGCAATTGCCCTTGTTGTGGCAGTCTTTAGTTTTAGTAGTTGTGGTACGCAGCAAAGTGCAACACAGCCCACTTCGAAGCCTGTAACTACTGATACGGTTGTAAGTGTTGAACCCATAAAGGACGTAATCAGTATAGCTGAGGCACTGGATATGTTCCAGAATCCAGATAAGACGGCTGCTATTACCAAGAAGTATGGCTATAAATTGAAGACAAATTATGAGGTTTATCGACTCGATAAGTTCTCTAAGATGTACTATAAGAATTGTGCTTTAGCAAAGCTCCTCACTGCTGATAAGTATGAGGACTATCCAAAGCCAATGCGCAAGGGTGTGTCTAGTTACATTGCTTTCAAGGATGGCGCAATGATTATCGCAGTATTCAATCAGCCTGCATACGATAACCTTGTAGCGCAAGTCAAGGCTACTGGCTTTACGTTGGATATGCCCGGCAATGAGGATATATATAAGAAAGGTAACCGCACCATCGCTTGTTATAAGGATGGAAAGAGTGTGAGGATTGAGTAGCCTCAGGCTTAGCCACTCCTCTTCAGTGAGGGAAGTACTGGATAAAGAATGCCCTCTTTTGCTTCATAACCTTATGGTATAGGAAACAAAAGAGGGCATTTGCTCGTTTTACCCTTTATGAGAAAGGGTAGGGAGGAGGCTTTCTCCTATCCTACTTGGCTACCTGGTTTCACCTCGCCCATAGTTGTTGTAACCGTGAGTGAGCCGTCGAAGTTGACAGCGGAGAGGATCATTCCTTGGCTTTCAATGCCCATCATCTTACGAGGAGCAAAGTTAGCAATGAAGAGAACGTCCTTACCTGTGAGTTGCTCTGGCTCATAATAGGCTGCAATACCACTAAGGATGGTGCGCTCAACACCTGAACCATCGTCGATAGTGAACTGCAAGAGCTTC